>ULXU01063184.1_pt1 | contig 167099 bp, 146 predicted proteins | sample 1961521 | NCBI WGS metagenome assembly ULXU01 (sample SAMEA4835845, study PRJEB28245) | human gut metagenome | biome: gut microbiome; material: fecal sample | place: Denmark | collected 2008
ACCGCGATAGCGCCGCTGGTCACCAAAACCACATCCTTGCCCTGATTTTTCAGATCGCACAGCTCGCGGACAAGCTTTTCCACCTTGATAAAATCAAACTCTCCCGTCTCCGGATGATGCAGGGAGGAGGAACCTATCTTTACCACAATTCTTTGCTTCTTACGCATATTTTCTCTGTAATCCGTCATCCTGTATGCCTCATTTCCGCGTCCTTTCGCAAACGCAGTATTATTCTACTTTATTTTTTTCTGCGCGTCAATTACGATTCCTTCCGCCACCCGGATTCCGTCCATGGCTGCGGATGTGATGCCGCCCGCATATCCGGCTCCCTCCCCGCAGGGGTAGAGCCCGGCAAGTGACGACTGTAAGGTCTCCTCATCCCGATGGATCCGAAGCGGTGATGAGGTACGGCTCTCCACGCCGGACAAGAGTGTGTCCGGTGCATCAAATCCCTTGATCTTTCTGCCAAACTGCTCCATACCTTCCACAATCCCCCGGCTTACAAAGGGTGGAAAGATCCCTGTCAGATCCGCAAAGCAGTGCTGTCCCTTGATCTGCGGCGCAAAGGCGTACGCCTCCTTTGGCTGCATTGCTCCGGCTCCCTGCAGGGTGCATGCCCGGAAGCTTGCAAGTGTCTGTACCGGAACAGCGCCTTTTCCTGCGGCGTACGCTTTCTTTTCCAGTTCTCTCTGGAACGCCACGCCCGCAAGGGGATGGTCCCCCGGAAAATCCTCAGGGCTCACCGTCACAACGATCGCGCTGTTTGCGTTCTCTCCGTCCCGCCCGCTGTAGCTCATGCCGTTCACACAAAGTTTTTCCGGCTCCGAGGACGCATTGACCACATACCCTCCCGGGCACATGCAGAAGGAATATACGCCCCTTCCGTCCGAGGTCTTTCCCGCCACCTTGTAGGCTGCCGCAGGAAGTCCCTCTCCGTTGTCCCTGCCATACTGGCTGTCGTTTATGAGCGCCTGTCTGTGCTCCGCGCGGACGCCTACCGCAAAGGGCTTCGCCTCCATGGGAATCCCCTTTTCATAGAGCATTTCAAAGGTGTTCCTTGCACTGTGCCCCACCGCCAGCACCACCGTGTCCGTCCGCAGCACTTCCCCGTCGCCGCACACCATGCCGCACACCCGTCCGTTTTCTGTGAGAAGCTCTGTCATCATGCGTTCAAAATAAACCTCTCCGCCCAGAAGACAGATCTCCTCCCGCATCCGCTTCACCACCGTGCAGAGGACATCCGTGCCGATATGGGGCTTGCTTTCATACAGGATCTCCTCCGGCGCGCCGAACTTGACAAAAAGGCGCAGAACCTCCCGGTTTCTCCCGTATTTATCCTTGACCAGCGTGTTGAGCTTTCCGTCGGAAAAGGTTCCCGCTCCCCCCTCACCGAACTGCACGTTTGACTCGGGATTCAGGATTCCCTCCCGCCAGAACCGCTCCACATCCTTCTGCCTTTCCTCCACGCTCTTGCCCCGTTCCAGAACAATGGGACGAAATCCCGCCTTTGCCAGAAAGTATGCACAGAAAAGCCCTGCCGGTCCGGTTCCCACCACCACAGGGCGCTCTGCCGGCAGCTTTTCGCTCCTAGGGAAACAATAGGGCTTCTCCGTCACGATCTGTGCCTGCGCACAGCGGCTGTTCTTCCATACCCGCTGTTCTTCCCGCAGCGCCACATCCACCGTATAGGAATAGAAAATTTCCGGCTTCTTTCTGGCGTCCAGTGACCTTTTCACAATATGGAAGCCTTCGATATCGGAAGACTTTATTTTCAAAAGCTTTGCCGCTTTTTTTCTCAGCTCATCCTCGCCCTGTCCCGGTCTGATATTGATTTGCTGTATTCTGATCATTCCTGTATGTCCTCAGTCCTTCCCGCCGCATAACACCCAGCCGTATAACCGCTTGCCCATGCCCATTGCAGATTGTATCCCCCGCACTTTCCGTCCACATCCAGAACCTCTCCCGCAAAGTACAGACCGGGCACCTTCACGGACTCCAGATGCTCCGTCACCTCGGTAAGTGGAACGCCTCCCGCCGTCACCTGGGCGTTTTCAAAGGAATTGGGCTCCTGCACGGCGAGTGTCCAGCGGCGGCATAAGGTAAATACCTTTCTCAGTTTCCACGGTTCTTCCTCATTGACCATATTAGTCAATTTTACATCCGCCGTTTTACAGAAGAATCCCATCAGCTTTTTATTGAGCATGCCGGTGAAGCATTCCTCCACCGTCTTTCCCGTCCTGCCTGCCCATGCGATGCGCTGCTTTACAAATTCCTCATAAGCAGTATCCTCCGTCTGCGGCAGGCTGTCCACCGTGACCGTGACCCTTTTTTTCTCCCGCAGCGCGTAAGCAGCCGTTCTGCTGAGCTGAAAGGTGACGATCCCGGAAATGCCGTACTCCGTAAGCTGCAGCTCTCCGCTCTCCGAAGCCAGTTTCTTACCGTCCGCATACAGGGTCAGCAGTGCCTCCTCCCTGACACCTGCCACTGCCTTTAACCCCGGTTCCCTGCACTTTAGCTGCACCAGCGCCGGAACCGTGGGAGCCACGGAATGTCCCAGCTTCTTCGCCAGTCTGTAACCATCTCCGTCCGAACCGGTTTTCGGAGCCGCCGCCCCGCCGCAGGTTACGATGACCCTGTCGTACTTTCTCTGGCTCTGCGCCGTTTTTACCAAAAAGCCCGTCCCGCCGTTATGTATGCGCTCCACGGAAAGCACAGGACTTTCCGTGAAAATCCTCACATTGTGCTCCGCAAGCTGCATGCGCAGAATATCAAGCACCGTGGACGCCTGTTCGGAGCGGGGATAAAGATAGCCGTTTTTGTCCTTCACAAGCATCCCGGCTTTCTCAAAAAACGCCACTGTCCGCTCCGTGTCAAAATCCGTCAGAACCTTCTCCCGTTTCCTCGGATCGGAGCCGAAATAACAGTTCTCGTCCGCCTTTCTGTTGGAGAAATTGCATTTTCCGTTTCCCGTGGCAAGCAGCTTTTTTCCGACCCTGTCATTTTTCTCGTATAAATCCGTCTCTGCGCCGCACACCGCAGCGGAAACCGCCGCCATCATCCCGGATGCGCCGCCGCCGATCACCGCGACCCTTATCCTTCCCATATCCGTCAAACACCTTTCTGCCGTATCCGCCTAGCTGGAGTAGGTTTCCAGAAAGTGATACAGCGCCGCCTCATCCTCCACATACATGCCCATGATAATTTCATGTCTGACCTCCTCGGGCAGCTTCTGGGCGGAGATATCCGTGTTGAGGTAGACCGTCTTTCCATCATCGCAGTACACCACCACCAGATTGTCCTCCACGCGCAGATAAAAGCTTTCCGTGGGTTTCACGTAGTCGTAATTCATGCGCACAACCACTCTCTGCGGGGAAAAAGTGCGCACCTCCGCACTCAAAAATCCTCTCTCCAGTTCCGAGAGAGGCGGTGACAATGTATAAAACTCCATGCAGGAAACAAAGGTCTCTCTGTCCATGCCCACATACTTTGCAGGCAGCTTCCATGTACTCTCCGCCAGAGTGTCCCGTCCCACATCATATTCCTCGATCACATAGGCTGTCCTGTCGTTCAGCACCTCTTCTCCCGCAGAGGTCAGGGCGGCTTCCTCCCCGCCCGTTTCCGCTCTCTCTGCCAGATACTCTGTCTGTTGTCTCTCCTCCCGTGCTCCCGGATAGAAAAAATCATTCAGAAACAGTCCCATGCATATGCCCAATCCAAACATCATACAGGGATAGATCACAAATAAACCGATACCTCTTATGACTTTCATGCTGCTCCTTTGCCATAACCCTTTTTCTATCAGTATCAGCTTATCCTTGTGAATTTATTCAATCCCTATATCAGATGAAGCAGTTTTCCCACTTTGCGCAGAATCTCGCCGCCGGGCAGGACATAGAGATCCTTCTCCCTGATACACTGGAACACAAACAGGAATACCATATGGCACACGCCGCAGAGAAGAACGCTTACAATTGCAGTACCGATACCGCCCAAAACAGTGTGAAGCGCTTTTGAGAGCAGAAACATGCACAAGCCTGTCAGCGCGGACATGACAACCGGCATCAGAAACTGCCTGATCCACTCAGGGTCGCAGCGTGTGATGCGGAACACCGCAAAGCCGCCCGCCGCGCAGAACAAAAGCGCGCCAATGTTAAAGCCGTACACAAACAAGAGCAGGGTGCCCTTCGCCACCCCATTGAACAGAAGCGCCGCGCAGACAAAGCCTGCGAAAAACAGGGCAAAAGAGATCAGCACCGTCCTGCGCCTTTCCATCTCCCATAAAATATTTGCAAAATAGATACCCAGTGCAAGCAGCATGGGAAACAGCATGCCGTGTCTTGCAAGCTTCACAACAGCCGCAGTCTCCGTGCCCTCCGTAAGAACCGCCGGCAGTACAAACAAAACGGCTGCAAAGAAAGCCGTGAACATGACGATTGCCTGCATTCCTCCCGTCACCCATCCGCGCATATTCTTTGATTCCTCCGCCCGGTAGGCACGCACAACGGCTCCCTGCGCACCCACCGCCAAAAGCAGTGCCAAGGTGCAGATGATGCCGAACGGCAGGAGCGCTCCCGCATAGAAGGTTCCGAAATCCGCAATCCTTACCATTCCCTCCTGTGTCCCGAACGGGAAGAGGAAAAGACCGATGAAAAGTCCTACGCGCAAAAGTGTGTAGCAGACCGCCGTCGGGAGCATCATTCTCATAAGCTGGGCAAAAAGTTCGATTCCGTCCTCCGACAGGCGCATGCCCTCCCTTGTGCTTCTCCGCATTCTGCGCCCCGCTCCCAGATAGATCAGAAGCAGGAAGAAAAGCTGCAGCACAGAGGCGAGCAGAAGCCCTACCGCAACACCCGCCGCAGCATACATATAGGTGAATTTCTCATTGTGCAAGAGCGCCGACGCCTTCTCCCCATATCCCTTCAGAATATTGCCGAACAGAACGCCGAAGGAAAGGTTGAAGATCTGGTACATCACCCCCGATGCAACCGTTGGCATCGCCGTCCCGTTTCCCTGAAAATAGCCCTGCAGCACGATGCTGACCGCATTGAGCAGAAAAGACGGTGCCAGTATCTTGAGCGCAAGCGCTGCCTCCTTCTCCCCCATCAGTCCGCCGCAGAGCGCGTCAGCAGCAAAGAATAAGAGCAGGCTACCCACAATGCCTGCGCCGAGCGCATAGAGAAGGGCCGCCTTCAGTACCTTGTCCGCATTCTTGTACTGTGCCTTCTGGATACGGCTCCGGATCATCTTCTCCACGTAATCCGGCAGGTACAGAAACCCAAAGGTCTCAAGCAGCAGGCAGATTTCAAACGCAATGCCCAGATATGCCATTCCCCATGATCCGATCACGCCGCTCATGCCCGCAAGAACAGCAATCCCCGCTGCCTGTGTTCCAAGCACCCATCTTTTCTTTCTGGTTTCCATAGAAGCCTCCTTACTCTCTTGTAATTCCAAGCCCTGACAACACTGCCTCCTGCTTCTCCTCCATCACCTTCGCCTCCTCCGGCTCCATATGATCATAGCCGCAGAGGTGCAGCATACTGTGCGCCACCAGAAAGGCAAACTCCCGCTTTTCGGAGTGTCCGTACAGCTCTGCCTGTTCCTTTACCCTGTCTGCGGAAATGATGATGTCCCCGAGAACCAGTTCCCCGCTGTCCGGGTCAAAATAATCCGCCTCTCTCTCATCAAGACCGGAAAAATCCGATGGCGTATCGTAGTCCACATTCGGGAAGGACAGCACATCCGTCTCACGGTCGATCTGTCGGAATCTGTTGTTGTAATCCCTGATCCCCTCATTGTCTGTAATCAGGAGATTCAGTTGTGCATCAAAGGGACAGCCCTCCGAGGTAAGCACCGCTTTGATCACCCGGTCTGCCACTTCCTTTACATCAAATGCAAAACTCACATCCGTCTCGTTTTCAACGTAAGAAGTCATAGTAGAGTTTTTCCTCCTTAAACAGTTTTTTCATCTGTGTCAGTTCTTCCATGGTAATATTGCAATTTTGAAGAAGCGGCGTCTCCAGCTTCTTTTTGAATACCGTCTCTATGATCCGGTCATAGTCAAGCGCCTGATCCCCGTTCCGCGAAATCAGATACAGGATCGCCGCAACCACCGCATCAGACAGGACGAGCACGGCGGTCTCCTTTTTTTTGATCCCCGTACCCTCGTCCAGATATTCCTTCAAAAGCGCTGACGCTGCCGGAGGAAACTGGTAGCCGGCAAGAAGCTTCTCCACTTCTTCCCATGTATTATGCTCACACAGCACGCCGATCCGGTGGTAATAGCCGCCAGTCTTGAGCGCCTGTGTATCCAAAGAAAGCCTGTTCGCAATTCTCTCGCAGAAATACGCCGTATGTACCGCCTGATAATACTCTTCCTTCGACTTTTCTTTCAGGCGGACCATCAATTCAAATTCCGTGTCATTGATCTCCAGATACTTGCCCCTGTAACGGAATATCACAAGCGCCGAAAAGCATTTCAACAGGATCAGTAAAAGGATCAGACTGATCAGCACATTCAGAAGCGGAATCTGGAACAAAGAGAGTTTCAGCTGCTCGTTTGCAAACAGCACGATCGCCGCCGTCTCCCCCGTGAGCAAAAGAAGCAGAGTCAGAAAAAGCGGCATGCCGATGCGGTAGGTTTCATCCAGTCCGCGAAACAGAATCACTCCCGCCGTTCCACACAGAAAATACAACACAAACACAGGGATCCCGCACCCGGAAAGAAGCACCGACAGCGCAAGCAGAAGCGTCCCGGCACAGATACCGATGAGTGAATCAGAAAACAGCGCAAGCGCAATATAGATTGCAAGAAACTGCCACCCCGCCGCCGGCAGATAGATACATGCCGCTGCGACTAAAAGGCAGCCCACATACAAAAGCAAAAAGCGAAGCGGATGCCGGGCGTTGTCATAGTCAAGCCCTCCCCTTCTTTTCGTATCCAAAATCAGGAGCACAAGTGCAGCCGCTCCGATTCCGGAAAGCACGGTATTGCTGATGATTCCCGCCGTATCAAATCCTTTGAGGCGGCTCAACAGACACACCAAAAGGGCCGTCGTCAAAAACAGGACCGCCGCACACAACTGATTGATTGGTTCTCTTCTTTTGTTACCTTCTTGCATTTTTCCGGATATCCCTGCCCTTGTTCTTCTCCTGATGCTGCTTCTGTCCCGCCTCATAGTCATCATATGCCTTAACGATCTTCTGTACCAGAGGATGCCGCACCACATCACGGCTTGTCAGATTGCAGAACGCAATGTCCTCAATGTTTTTCAGGACACGCTCCGCCACATCAAGCCCCGACTTTGTTCCCTGGGGAAGATCCTTCTGGGAGGCGTCTCCCGTCACGATCACCTTGGAGCCGAACCCGATTCTTGTCAGGAACATCTTCATCTGCGCAGGCGTGGTATTCTGCGCCTCGTCCAGGATAATGTAGGCATTGTCAAGCGTACGTCCCCTCATATAGGCAAGCGGGGCGACCTCGATCAGCCCCTTCTCCATATTCTTGGAAAAACTCTCCGCTCCCATGATCTGGTAAAGCGCGTCGTAGAGCGGGCGCAGGTAAGGATCCACCTTGCTCTGAAGGTCGCCGGGCAGAAATCCCAGCTTTTCACCCGCCTCAATGGCAGGGCGCGTCAGGATGATCCGTCCCACCTCATCATTCTTGAACGCCGTAATCGCCATCGCCATGGCAAGATACGTCTTTCCCGTACCCGCAGGTCCCAGACCGAACACGATCATATTGTTGCGGATGGCATCCACATACTTCTTTTGTCCCAATGTTTTCGGCTTGATGGGCTTACCGCTTACGGTATGACAGATCAGATCCCTGTCGATTTCCACAAGACCCTCCTCCGCGTCCTCCCTGCCGAGTGTAATCGCATAATCCACTTTCTGCTCCTCTATCTCGTTTCCTCTTCTGGAAACCTCAAATAATTGTGCCAGCACCCTGACGCATCTTTTTACATCCGCTTCCTCTCCGGTCACCTTCACCGCTCCGTTCCGATCCACGATCGTCACCGAAAAGTCGCTCTCCAGTTTCCGCACATAGAGATCATTTTGCCCGAAGATCTTCTGCATATGCTCCGCCGGCAGTTCCATTGTGTAAGTCATTTCACTCATCCGGTCAATTTCTCCTCGATATTCCAATAAAAACAGTATACGCTAACTGTTATTCTTTCGCAATCCTAAAATCACCTAAAAATCTCCTCCCCGATCTTCTCCCGCACTCTCACCTCTCCCTTGATCACCCATACGCCGCTGTCGGTATCCATCCTCACATCCTCCTGCAGGATTTCCCATTCCTTCTCCCGCATGCGTGCAAGCAGCTTATCATACTGCTCCCTTAACAGCGCCTCCGCCTCCTTCACGCCGTATTCCCTCTCCACGGGCAGATATTCCCTGTAACGGTAAGTGCCGAAGGAAAACGGCAGCACAAGCCCCTTAAGCAGGGATATTTCCTTTCTGGTGCACATCATATCAGCATAGGGGTAGGTGTCCTTCCCTCCGAAGGTAAATTCCTGTTTCCCCACGGCAAAAAAATACTTTGTTCTCTCCCTCCCCGTGTATTCCTTCTTTTCATACACATAGGGAAGCGCCTCATACACCTCCTGGGTGCGCTCCACCACCACATCCGCATCTGCTCTGGTATACTGGTATTTTCTGACGGTGGCATCCTCATTGTAGACCGGTATACAGCCTGAGACCAGAAGAGTGCCCCGCTCCACCGCATCTCCGATCTTCACCTGCGGCACGCCGGAGCGGACGATCATGGACACGATCACGCCGTCCTTCTGGGCGTACAGATCCGAACAGCCGTCCTCCCTGATCTCTGCAAGAACCGCATCATTCTCCTTTATGGAGATGATCAGGCAGGTGCCCGACAATTTTGCGGATGTCCAGATCACCTGCGTATACTCCCTGCGGATCTTCTTCTCCAGCTGCCCGATATCGAGCGCCCGCTTGCGCATGCCCACCCGGATATCCTGTTCCTTCAGAAAGTCAAGGAATATATCCTCCGTGATCGCCGTGTTGCCCTCCACCGTAATGTCCCATATGTAAAGCGAAGATTGATACCAGAAAAAAACAGCGGCGCAAAAGCCAAGCAGAAAGATTTTCCGGGCAAACATCCGGGGCAGCAAAAAGGGCAGTCCGCATCTTTTCAGAATGACCACCCTTGTCCTTGTCTTTCTTGCGATCCCCTTGAGCCTTCGGAAGCCTCCAAGGCTGATGCACATTTCATAGACATCCTTCTCTTTTGTTATGTCCCACAGCAGAATATTGCGGCTGCTGCACAGATTCATAAAGCGCTCCGGGGCAAAGCCCCACACCCTGATCCGCACATAGCCACGCAAAAACTTCAGGAGATTGATCACGACCGTCCGCTCCTTATCCGAATATTACCTGAGAGATTTCACCGCAGATTTTCATATCCTCATTGGTATAATAATCAATGACAAGCCCTTCCCCCAAAAAGCGCACCTGACCGCTCTTTGTCTGAAGCAGAATGCACTGATCCGTGTACTCCAGGATTCCCCTGTAGTTTTCGATAAAGACCTCCCTGTTCCCCGTCATGGACAGCATGAAGGCGCCCATCATCATATCCTTGGGCAGCTTTAAGGATTCCACCAGCATCTCTTTCTTTGTCTGTCTCTTCTTTTCATTGTCACCGGATTTTTTCTTCATACCTCATTGTATTCCGCACTCCGGATTCTCATGCCAGCTTTTACCCTACGATCCCCCTGATCAGTTCCCTTCGCATCGGCGCCTCAGCCGAAAATGTGTATGCCCTGCGCAGCCTCTCACCCGCCTGTGCAAGTCTGTCCGCATCATTTGCGTAAAGTACCGCAACCGTATCTCCCGCAGAAACCGCATCTCCCACCTTCTTGTGCAGAACAATCCCTACAGAGAGATCGATGCTGCTCTCCTTGGTCTCCCGGCCGCCGCCCAAAAGCAGGGAGCAGATTCCCACCTCGTCGCAGGTAATATGGGAGACATAGCCGGCAGTATCCGCCTTCCACTCATACACAAGCGATGCCTTGGGGAGCAGTCCGGTATCATAGACCGCCTGTGGATTGCCTCCCTGTGCCGCGACAAGGGCTGCAAGCTTCTCAAGCGCGCTTCCGTCCGAAATGGTGCCAAGAAGCATCCGTCTTGCTTCCTCCTCGCTCTCTGCCTTTCCGCCGAGCAATAGCATCTGGGTCCCCAGCGTGAGGCACAGCTCCACAAAGTCAGCAGGCCCATTCCCCTTCAGGGTCTCGATTGCCTCCTCCACCTCCAGCGCGTTGCCGATGGCTCTGCCCAGAGGCTGATCCATATCCGAGATCACCGCAACCGTCTTTCTGCCTGCGCCGTTCCCGATCTTAACCATCTCCCGCGCCAGTGCAAAGGAATCCTCCTCCGTCTTCATGAACGCGCCGCTTCCCGTCTTGACATCCAGCACGATGGCATCCGCGCCCGCCGCCAGCTTCTTGCTCATGATGGAGCTTGCGATCAGGGACATCTGATCCACCGTGGCAGTCACATCCCGGAGCGCATAGAGCTTCTTGTCCGCCGGAGCCAGATTCTTCGTCTGTCCCATGATTGCGATCCCGATCCGGTTCACCTGCTCCGTAAACTGCTCCACGGAAAGCTCTGTGGAAAATCCCGGGATGCTCTCCAGCTTGTCAATGGTTCCGCCTGTGTGACCCAGTCCGCGACCGCTCATCTTTGCCACGGTGATCCCGCATGCTGCCACCATGGGTGTCAGGGCAAGGGAGGTCTTGTCGCCCACGCCTCCCGTGGAGTGCTTGTCCACCTTGATCCCCCGTATCCCGGAAAGGTCGATGGTGTCCCCGCTGTGTTCCATCTCCATGGTGAGGGCAAGGGTTTCCCGCTCGCTCATTCCCCGGAAGAAGATCGCCATCATCATGGAGGACATCTGGTAGTCGGGGATACTGCCCTCCGTATACCCCCTGACCATGAAACGGATCTCCTCCCCGGAAAGCTCGCCGCCTCCCCGCTTTTTCAGGATCAGATCATACATCCTCATTCCTTTTACCCTCCCTTTTTCTTTGCTAATCCACCGACTTCAAGGATTCCGCCATGTTAATTTTCTCCAGCTTTCCGGACATCATCCGGTTCACGGTCCAGTTAAAAAAGAAGGTGAGCAGAATACTGAGCAGATAGCTGATGCCCTTTACCTTCTCGTCAAAAGAGATCATGTCGACATTGATCCGGCTCATCACATACATGTGCAGGAGCCGTCCCAAAATAAGCCCCACCGCGCATCCCACCGCCGTGAGCGCCATGTTCTCCCTGAATACATAGGACGCCGTCTCCTTCTTGTAGAAGCCAAGCACCTTAATGGTCGCAATCTCCCGGATCCTCTCCGTGATGTTGATGTTGTTCAGGTTATACAGCACCACAAACGCCAGCGCTCCCGCGCATCCGATAATGACAAATACAATGTAATTCATGCTGCTCATCATGCTGAAAACACGGGTCAGCATATCCATACTGACGGAAACCGCCGTCACACCGTCCGTCTTCATAAACTCCGCTCCCGCGGCGTGCGCATCCGCGTCTGCGGGAAGATTGACATAGACATTCTTGTAGGTGATCCTGCCGAACACCGCCTCGTAGGTGTCCGCCTGCAGATACACATAGTTGTAGATATAGTTCTCACAGATTCCCGTCACCACAGCCGATACGCTTTTCTGCCCGTCGTCGCGCAGGGTGATCGTATCCCCCACTTTGATGCGGTAGGTCTGCGCCAGCTTGTCAGAAATCACCGCCTCGCCCTCTCCCGGATAGGCAATGGGGGTGCCGTTGTCCGTGTGCAGGTCGATAAACGGCGGCATCTCCTCAGGTTTCTGGGCAATAATCAGGCTGATCCCCTTGATCTGTCCGCCAAACACCAGATCGTAGGCTCCCTCGTACGCCGTCATATAAGCTGCGCCAAACTGCTCCGCAGTCCCACGGAAGTCCTCACTCTGCTCCTGCTCTCCCACAACGCCGTCCCGCAGGGTGATGCTCAGGTCATAGAGCTGTATTTTTTCGTACTGCTGATCGGCAATGTCCGTCACAGAGTCCCGCACGCCGAATCCGGTCACCAGAAGCGCCGTACAGCCGCTGATTCCGATCACCATCATAAAGAACCTCTTCTTATACCGCACCACATTGCGAACCGAAACCTTCTGCAAAAAGCCAAGCCGTTTCCAGATAAATGGAATGTGCTCAAGCAGCACTCTTTTTCCTGCCTTGGGCGCTCTCGGACGCATCAGACTCGCCGCCACCTCCCTCAGTTCCCTTCTGCAGGAAACCCATGTGGTGCCCATGGAGCATGCCAGCGCTCCCGCCATGGAAATGGCAAAAAACTTCCAGTCAAACACATAGACGATGCCGCCCATCTTATACATCATTCCGTAGGCAATCCAGATCACCAGCGGGAACAGGTGGACGCCCAGCATATAGCCAAGCACGCAGCCCGTAAAAGCGGCGCTGCCGGAATAGAACAGGAATTTTCCCATGATGGCGCCCTCTCCGTAGCCAAGCGCCTTGAGTACGCCGATCTGGGTGCGCTGCTCCTCCACCATGCGGTTCATGGTCGTCATGCACACCAGTGCCGCCACCAGAAAGAAGAATACCGGAAACACGTTTGCAATGCCGTCCACGATCCCGGAATCATTCTCAAAGCACACATAGCCCACATTTGTATCCCTGCCAAGCACATAGGTATCCGGGAATGCGATATCCTCCACCTCAGCTCTGGCATCGTCAATTTCTGCCTGTGCATCCTCTATCTCTCGCTCAAAGTCCGCATTGGCGTCCCCGTACTCCGTCCAGCCGTCTGCAAGCTCTGCCTTCGCTTCCTCCAGTTCGGCCCTTCCGTCCGCAAGCTCCTGCTTCTTCTCTGCAAGCTGCCTCTCCGTCCGGGACAGCTCCTCCTTCCCACGGTCGATCTCCTCCTGAGCCGCCGCAAGCTGTGCGGCGAGCATCTGCTCCTGCAGGCTTGTCGGCGTCTCGGGAAGGAGCTGTTTTGCGAGGGAAAGCTCTTTCTCCTTTTCCGCAAGCTGATCCTTTGCATCCCGCAGCTGCTTTTCGGCATCCGCAAGCTGTCTCTCTCCGTCCGCAAGTTCCTCCTGATTGCGGTCGATCTCCTCCTGCGCCTCCGTGAGCGTATCCTTCGCATCGGTCAGCTCCTTCTCTGCCTCCGCCTTCTTATCATCTAACGTCTTCTGGGCATCGTCGAGCTTTTCCTGCGCCTCCGCCATAATGGAATCGTAACGGCGCTCTGCCTGTTGCCCGCAATAGACCTCCCAGAGAGGTGTCTTTTCCTCTATGTACGATTTATACGCCTCCGAGTAAATTTCTGCATCCTCGTCGAATTTCACGTAGATTTCCGTGTAGACATCCATCTGAAAGCCTTCCGGCAGCAGATACATAAAGCCGCTGACCCTGCCGCTTCCCAGAGAAGAATTTCCTCTCTCAAACTGCACGTAAAGGGAGGACTGTGCGATTCCGGTGATCGTGTATTCCCGGAAAGCAAAGCTGGAAAGATCATCCTCTTCATTGTTTTCGGACAAAACAACCTTCTGCCCGATCATATCCTCCGAAAACAGATTGGAGTCCACCACGCATTCATCTGCCTGTGCAGGCATTCTCCCCGCCGTGAGCACCACGCCGTTCACGCCCTCCGTCAGGGAATGTACCTTGATCACACGCTCGTTGTCCGAGCTGTCCCGATACAGAATATCCGCCGAATACGCGCCCGAAACCGCCCGCACATCTTCCTTTCCCGCAAGCACCTCCACATCCACTTCCTCAAATCCAAGGGTGGAAAGCAGCCGGAAATCATAAAGCTGTTCTTTTTTCAGATAATGGTCAGCCGACGCCACCATCACATTTCTCGTCACCTTCAAGCCGGAAAAAAAGCCGACTCCGAGAGCCACAATGGCAAGAATAGCAAAATATCTGCCGAAGCTCTGCTTGATTTCCCGTAAGGTCGTTCTCTTCATCATGGATTTCATCGTTATTACTCTACCACTCTATCTCTTCTACATTTACAATATGTTCGTTCTTCACCATGCTTCTCACGGTGCCGCTCTTCACCGTGATGATCCTGTCCGCCATGGCGGTAAGCGCCTGATTGTGCGTGATCACCACCACCGTCTTTCCCTTTTGCCTGCAGGTATCCTGCAAAAGCTTCAAAACAGCCTTTCCGGTATTGTAGTCCAGCGCTCCCGTGGGCTCGTCACATAAAAGAAGCTTGGGATTTTTCGCAAGCGCCCTGGCGATCGCCACGCGCTGCTGCTCACCGCCGGAGAGCTGCGCCGGGAAATTTGCCATTCTGTCCTTCAGCCCGACCTCCTCAAGCACCGTCGCGGCATCCAGAGGCTCCCTGCAGATCTGCGCCGCCAGCTCCACATTCTCGAGTGCGGTGAGATTCTGTACCAGATTATAGAACTGGAACACAAAGCCAACATCATACCTGCGGTATCCGGTCAGCTGCCTCTTGTTGTAGGCGGACACCTCCTCGCCGTCCAGAAACACCTTTCCTTCCGTGAGGGTATCCATGCCGCCTAAAATATTCAATATGGTGGTCTTTCCCGCGCCGGAAGCCCCGACAATCACGCAGAACTCCCCTTTTTCAATCTCAAAATTCACATTTTTCAGTGCTTCGATCTTCACCTCGCCGGTGTTGTAGGTCTTGCTCACATCGTGAAACTCCACAAATGCACTCATTCTTTTTCCTGCTCCTTGTCAGATAATGCTTTCTTCTTTCCGAACCGGATAAACAGCACGATACCCGCCGCAAACGTAAACAGCGCAATAAACTGGGATGTGGAGAAGATGCCCACCTCTCCCCGGTAATCGTTGCGCAAAAACTCAACCGAGAATCTTCCGATACTGTAAAGAATCAGATACAGTGCTCCGACCCTTCCCTTCTTTCTCGGCTTGGCGGCATACCAAAACAGCACCGCCGCGATCACGAACATCCCCGCGCTGGAAATGAGCTGTGTGGGAATCAGCTTGACGCCGTTTGGTGCAAAACCGGAACTGGTAAAGGCGATTCCCCATGCGGAATCGGTCTCCCTGCCGTAACAGCAGCCCGCCAGAAAACAGCCGATCCGCCCAAAGCCCTGTGCCAGTGCCACAGAGGGCAGCATCAGGTCAAAATAATCCAGAAAGACCAGCTTCTTGATCCGGCAGTACAGATACGTGGTAAACGCACCCGCAAAAATGCCGCCGTAGACAACAAATCCGTTGCTGGACAGCACGCTCGCCGGGCTCTCCAGAAAGCTTTTCCATTCCACGATACAGAACAGAATCTTAGCTCCCACAAAGCCGAAGAAAACGCTTAAGAATGTCATGCTGTATAAGGCATCCGCATTCATCTTTCTCTTTTTGGCTCTCGCCTCCCCCGTAAACAGCGCCGCCAGCACGCCGATTGCGATCATCAGCCCGTAGCCGTGTACGGTAAAAGGCCCTATTGAAAATAAATCGTTATACATAATCTCCTCCATTATTTGTGGTATGGTTCCTTATTCAGGATGCGGAAGCCGCGGTACAACTGCTCGCACAGGATCACGCGCATCAGCTGGTGGGGAAATGTCATATCCGAAAAACTGATCTTGTAATCCGCTCTTTCGCTCACAGCCTCCGAAAGTCCGAGAGAGCCTCCGATGATAAACTGCACATGGCTTTTTCCTTCTGCAAACGCTCTGTCCATAAGCTTTGAAAACGCCACGGAATCCATTTTCTTTCCCAGAATCTCAAGCGTGATCACACAGCTATCCGGCTTCAGCTTTGCAAGGAGCCTCTCTCCTTCCTTTTTCCGGATCTGATCCTCCGCCGCAGGGCTTGCCTTATCCGGCGTCCTTTCATCCTCCACTTCGATGATCTCCACCTTGCAATACCTTGACAGACGCTTGCAGTATTCCTCCACCGCTTCCCTGTAAAACTTCTCTTTCAGCTTTCCCACACACAAAATTGTCATTTTCATTGCATCATCATAACACATTTTCCTTTTTTTTGACTACCGTTTTTATAGAAATTTAATGAAGTGAAAATACAGGGTACAAAAAACCTATCCGAAACACGCCGGATAGGTTTTGTCGCTGTTTTTCTCAATCTTCAAAGATATCACCGTAGATATCACCGTAGATTTCATCCGTGAAACGATCCAGAAACGCCTCGTCCAGATTCATGAATTTATCGGATATCTTCTTTTTTAAGAGTTTGACACGCTGGAAATATTTTTCTTCCTCCGGAAGCCCGTCCTTCTCCGTCTCCTCCGAAAATAACTCCGCGTCCAGCTCTTCCGGGGAAAGATTCTCCAGACACCACTTCTCCATGGTGTCCTTCAAGGAGTTCTCGGATGCCGCCCGCTTCGCAAAAATATGGTACGACTTCATGGAGATAACGCCCATCACAATAAACAGAAGGAACAGTACGCTCATAATACCGTAGGTCATGTACTTGGAGGTACCGCTCAAATGGATGGGAAGCGCGCCCGCAAGCCCCAGAATGATCACGATCATTCCCACCACGCCCACAATGAGAAGCGTGTACGCGGAGGACTTGTTATCCTCCGCCTTGGCAGCGCTGTCCTCGTAGGGTGCCGCCACCGCCGTCTGCTGTTCTTCCTCCGGTTCCTCTTCCCTTGCCTCTTTCTGCTTCTGCAAGGTGAAAACGGCGGACAGCTTATTTGCCTGTGCCGCATCCTTTGCGTTCACGGAAAGCTCGTACACATCCTCTTTCTCATCATGGGTAACCTGTGCGCTCTTGATCCCGCTGAACGCCAGAAAAGATGCCAGTTCCTCCATCTCCTCGCCGGAGCCGAAGGTCACGGGTACAAGCCCCGTTTCCTCCTCCACAAGCTCACAGCCGCAATCACTGCATATTTTCACGCCCGCCTTATACTCGTTCTTACATTTTGGACACCATGGCATACGCAATCCCTCCAAAAATTTTGTCTTTACTTGCTGCGAAGATACTCGTCAATACCCTTCGCGCCCGCTTTTCCGGCTCCCATCGCAAGGATCACCGTAGCTGCACCCGTCACGGCGTCACCGCCGGCATAAACGCCTTCCTTTGAGGTCTGACCGTTCTCCTCCGCCGCAACAATGCATTTCCACTTGTTGGTCTCAAGTCCCTCCGTGGTGGAGGAAATAAGCGGATTGGGAGAGGTTCCCAAAGACATGATCACGGTATCCACATCCATCACAAATTCAGAGTCCGGAACTTCAACCGGTCTTCTTCTGCCGGACTCATCAGGTGCTCCCAGCTCCATCCGGATACACTTGATGCCGGTCACCCAGCCCTTCTCATCCTCCAGAATCTCAACCGGGTTGGTGAGCAGGTCGAAAATAATACCCTCTTCTTTTGCATGATGTACTTCTTCCACACGGGCAGGGAGTTCTTCCTCACTTCTTCGGTAAACAATATGAACCTCCGCTCCCAGTCGAAGCGCCGTGCGGGCAGCGTCCATGGCTACGTTGCCGCCGCCTACCACCGCCACCTTCTTTCCACGCATGATCGGTGTGTTGGCATTCTCATCAAACGCCTTCATCAGATTGCTTCTGGTCAGATATTCGTTGGCGGAGAATACGCCGTTTGCATTCTCCCCCGGTATGCCCATAAACTTGGGAAGTCCCGCACCGGAGCCGATGAATACAGCGGAGAAGCCCTCCTCGTTAAGCAGCTCGTCGATCGTCACGGACTTGCCCACAACCACATTGGTCTCGATCTTGACGCCGAGAGATTTTACATTCTCAATTTCCTTGGCAACAACCGCCTGCTTCGGCAGACGGAACTCCGGGATTCCGTAGACCAGCACGCCGCCGGGCTCATGGAGTGCCTCAAAGATGGTCACATCATAGCCAAGCTTTGCCAGATCTCCCGCGCAGGTCAGACCCGCAGGGCCCGATCCGATCACGGCAACCTTCTTTCCGTTCTGCTCCTTTGCACCCTCCGGCTTGATGCCGTTCTCTCTCGCCCAATCCGCTACAAAGCGCTCCAGCTTTCCGATTGAAATCGGTTCTCCCTTGATGCCCCTGATACATTTTCCCTCGCACTGGCTCTCCTGTGGGCACACTCTTCCGCAGACTGCCGGGAGGGCGGAGGACTCGCTGATCACCTGATACGCTTCCTCGATCTTTCCCTCTTTCACTTCCCCGATAAATCTGGGAATATCGATTGCCACGGGACAGCCCTTCACGCACTGTGCATTCTTGCAGCCGATGCAGCGGGAAGCCTCCTCCATCGCTTCTTCTTTATTGTAGCCGAGACATACCTCTTCAAAATTTGTTGCGCGCACTGACGGTTCCTGCTCATGAACCGGTGTTTTCTTTAATACGTCCATTGTTTTCTCCTCTCTTCCCGCTTACTGGCAGTTCCCGCATCCACCGTGATGCGTACTTCCTTCTTTTGCTTTCAGGAACGCCCTTCCCTCAGCCGTCTTATAGATCTGCTGTCTCTGCATCGCCTCATCAAAATTCACCTGATGGCCGTCAAACTCCGGACCGTCCACACAGGCAAATTTCACTTTGCCGCCCACGCTCACACGGCAGGCGCCGCACATGCCGGTACCGTCCACCATAATGGGGTTCAGGCTGACGATGGTGGGAATCTCCAGCTCCTTCGTCAACAGACATACAAATTTCATCATGATCATGGGGCCGATCGCTACGCAGGTATCGTAATGTCTGCCCTCTGCCACCAGATCCTTGATCACCTGTGTCACCATACCGCTCCTGCCGTAGGAGCCGTCGTCCGTGGTCAAATAGAGATTGCCTGCAACCGCCTCCATCTCCTTCTCCAGAATCAGGAGATCCTTGGTCTTGGCGCCCACGATCACATCCGCATCGATGCCGTGCTCATGCAGCCACTTGACCTGCGGGTAAACCGGAGCGGTTCCGACGCCGCCCGCAACAAACAAAAGTTTCTTGTTCTTTAGCGTCTCGATATCCTCCTCCACAAATTCAGACGGGCAGCCAAGCGGCCCCACAAAATCATGGAAGCTGTCCCCTGCCTTCAGCGCAGACATCATCTGCGTGGACGCGCCCACGATCTGGAACACGATGGTGATGGTTCCCTTTTCGCGGTCATAGTCGCAGATGGTAAGAGGGATTCTCTCTCCGTCCGCATCCATCCGGGCAATAATGAACTGTCCCGGCTTACATGCCTTTGCCACCCGCTTTGCCTCAACCTCCATCAGGAAAATGTTGGTCGTCAATTCCTCTGCTTTTAAAATTTTAAACATGCAATCTTCACCTCTTCGGCTTTTCGCCTTCTCTTTCCTTTTTATTCTTGTTCTTTATGGATGGGCTCCAGAATGTAATCGTCCAGTGCTCCCCTTGTTGCCTTAAAACATTCCTGTGTATAGACGTTCACCGCATAGACCGTTCCCGTCCGGTTCTGAACGCCTATGGAATCCTCAAACACTTCCGCAACCATGTAGAAGTCTCCCTGTTCGGGAATTCCAAGCACGTACTGGTACAGATAAAGGTATCTGCCGTCCACACCTCCTGCGGGTTTCCCCATGGTGTTTTCCAGTCTTCCTTCCTCCACCAGGCCTATGACCAGCGTATCCACCGCCTGCTCCGGCGTGGATTCCGTGTCAAGCTTCAGCTCAAATTCCCTTGTGGTGCAGTCTCCGCACACCCCTTCCTCGCTATAAGTGATAAATTTAAACTCGCTCTTTCCGAGGGGCATGGGAATCGGCCCGGTATATTGCGTCGAATGCTCCGTCGGAATCGTACCGTCCGTGGTGTAGTAGACCTCTCCGTCCATGGGGAGCTGCACTTCAATCAGCATCGGTGTGGTGTATTCACCGCTGTAAGTTGCCACCTCAGGTGCCGGCGGCTTCGCCACATTGATCACATAGGATTTCGCCACCACTTCGCTGGCAATTCCGTACGCGTTGACAAACAGGGCGGACACGGTATGGCTTCCCGCCTCCAGAAAGATTGGCGTTATGTATATGTCGCTGGTTTCGTCCGGCACCGTACCGTCCGTGGTATAGTAGATGGTTCCCTGCGTGGCGCTTGTCAGTTTCAGGGGCACCACCTTGTCATAGGTTCCCTCCTGATAGCTGAACTCCGGCGGAAGCGCCATATAGCTCTGGAACATGACGCGGATCGCATCATTCTCCGTATTCATCAGGATCGTGTTTATGGATGCATAGTCCTCCAGATTGGCATAGTAGGCTATGATTCGTTTATACGCCGCCGCAAGCTCCTCCTCGGTGGCTGTCCCGGAGCGTATGACGGCAAACAGCATATCCACATACTCTCCCTCCCTGCCGGACTGGCTGTAAAGCTCTGCCAGAGTGAAACGCAGGGCATTGTCATTTCCCTCCAGCTCCAGTGCTCTCTCAAAATACCCGATCGCTTTCTCCGTATCTCCTGCCTGAAAAGAACTGTTCGCCTTCGTAATCTGGTAGCTGACCGAATGGTACCTGAGCTGCCCCACGATCAGGATTCCCGCAATCGCCGCCACAAAGACGATTCCCGCAGCGCCCGCAATCAAAGCAATTCTTCTTTTTGCCGCTGCGTCCCGCAGCCGTTCCCGCTCCTCTTTCCCGGAACCCGGCACCTGCTCCCTCACTTCCTCCACGATTCCCGAAAGCGTTTCGTGCATGCTATATTCAATTTCCGGATCGAAGTCCGGTACAATATGGATATCCTCGCCGCATTTCTCGCAGTAGAGGTAACCGTCCCGGATCTCGGCACCACACTTTGGACACTTCATGGAAAAGCTCCTATCTATTCCTATTCGTTTTGCAGATGCAGGGATGTGACGCAGTTATGCATCAGCATGGCAATGGTCATGGGTCCCACTCCTCCGGGAACCGGTGTGATCGCACTGCACTTTGGCGCCACATTTTCATAGTCCACATCTCCGCAGAGCTTCTTTCCCTCCATCCGGTGAATCCCCACATCAATGACAACGGCGCCCTCCTTCACATAGTCCGCCGTGATCATCTTCGGTCTGCCCACCGCCACGATCAGAATATCTGCCCGTCCGGTGATCTTCGCAAGATCCTTCGTATGGGAATGTGCCACCGTGACGGTTGCGTTCTCCCTGAGCATCAGAAGGGACATGGGCTTTCCCACTATATTGCTCCTTCCCACCACGACACATTCCTTCCCATCCATGGCGATGCCGGAGCGCTTCAGCAGTTCAATGATCCCCGCCGGCGTGCAGGATACGAATCCCGGCTCACCGATACACAGTGCTCCCACATTCTGCGGATGGAACCCGTCCACATCCTTGCGCGGATCAATGGCGCGGATCACGGTGTCCTCGTCGATCTGTCCGGGCAGCGGCAGCTGAACCAGAATGCCGTTCACATCCCTCCTGCCGTTTAAGTCGCCGATCAGGGCAAGCAGCTCCTCCTGCGTTGTCTCCTCCGGCAGTTCATATGCAAGGGAACGGATGCCCGTATACTCGCATGCCTTCTTTTTATTTCCCACATATACCGTGGAAGCGGGATCCGCGCCCACCTGGATCACCGCGAGGGTCACTTCCGTCCCCTGCTCCTTCAGGCGCGCCACCTCCTGTTTTAGTTCTTCCTTGATCTGTGCGCTGATTGCCTTACCGTCTATCACCTGTGCCATATCGCTCTCCATTCGCCTTTAGAATAATCCTGTTATCATGCCGTTATCATCCACATCGATGCCGTATGCCGCCGGATTTTTCGACAGTCCCGGCATGGTGACGATGGCGCCCGTCAGCACCACCACAAAGCCCGCGCCCGCAGACACATAGACCTCGCGGATATTCATTTCAAAGCCCTCCGGTCTTCCTAATTTTGTAGGATCGTCGGAAAGGGAATACTGATTCTTCGCCATACATACCGGAAGCGAACCAAAGCCCAGACTTTCCAGCTTATCGATCTGCTTTGCTGCGGCGGGGGCATAGCTTACGCTGCCCGCACCGTAGATTTTCTTTGCCACCGTCTCGATTTTCTCCCGTATGGAAAGGGAATCCTCGTAGAGCGGTTCGAAATGGCTCTCCTTCTTTTCAAGCGTCTCCAATATCTTCTCCGCAAGGGCAATTCCTCCCTCACCGCCCTTCTCCCATACCTCGGAGAGTGCGAACTCGCAGCCCCTCTCCTCGCAGAAGGTCCTGACATAGGAAATCTCCTCCTCCGTATCCGTCACAAAGGAGTTGAGCGTCACCACCACGGGTACGCCGTACTGCTGCAGATTCTCTATGTGCTTTTCCAGATTGACGATTCCTTTTTTCAGCGCTTCCAGATTTTCCGCTCCAAGCTCCGCCTTCGGCACGCCGCCGTTGTATTTTAATGCGCGCACGGTCGCCACCAGAACCACCGCATCCGGGGAAAGCCCCGCTTCCCTGCACTTGATGTCAAAGAACTTTTCCGCTCCCAGATCGGCGCCGAACCCGGCCTCCGTGATACAGTAATCCGCCATCTTGAGCGCCGCCTTCGTTGCGCGCACGGAATTGCAGCCGTGTGCGATGTTTGCAAAGGGACCCGTATGTACCAGTGCGGGCGTATGCTCCAGCGTCTGGATCAGATTGGGCTTCAACGCATCCTTAAGCAGTGCCGCCATGGCGCCCACCGCCTTGAGCTGTCCCGCCGTCACCGGGTTGCCGTCGTAGTCATATGCCACTACCATGCGGGCAAGTCTCTGCTTCAGATCCTGCATATCCTCGGAAAGTCCCAGTACCGCCATGATTTCGGAAGCCACGGTGATCACAAAATGATCCTCCCGCACGAATCCGTCCATCTTGTTTCCAAGACCTACCACGATATTTCTCAGCACCCTGTCGTTCATGTCCAGACAGCGCTTCCATACGACCTGTCTGGTATCGATCCGCAGCTCGTTTCCCTGCTGGATGTGATTGTCCAAAAGGGCAGCGAGCAGATTGTTGGCGGAGGTGACCGCATGGAAGTCACCGGTAAAATGCAGATTCAGATCCTCCATGGGAACCACCTGTGCATAACCACCGCCCGCAGCACCTCCCTTGATGCCAAAGCACGGCCCAAGAGACGGCTCCCGAAGGGCAATCACCGCCTTCTTATTCAGCTTGCCGAACGCCTCTCCCAAACCCACGCTGGTGGTCGTCTTTCCCTCTCCGGCGGGTGTCGGATTGATCGCCGTCACCAAAATCAGCTTGCCGTCCGGTCTGTCCTCAATCCGCTTTAAAAAATCATCCGAGAGCTTTGCCTTGTACTTTCCGTACAGCTCCAGCTCATCCTCTTTTATGTCCAGCCGTTCCGCGATCTTAGTGATCGGTTCCATCACCGCTTCCTGTGCGATCTGAATATCTGTTTTCATGTCTCGTCCTCTTTTCCTCGCCGTCAGGAAATCAAATTTCCTCCAGCAACTGTTCAAATTGTTCCATGCTCATCAGTACCTTGCGGGGCTTGGTTCCTTCCTCCTCACCCACAACGCCGTACTCGTACAACTGATCCATAATGCGCGCGGCACGGTTGAATCCGATCTTGAACATTCTCTGGAACATACCGATGGACGCCTTGTCCTTGTCGATAATGAATCTTCCCGCATCCGCAAAGTACTCATCCACCGCACTTCCCCCGTCCGTACCCGAGGAAGCCGAAGTGCTGCCGCTTCCCATATTCTTGATCTGTTCTTCCACATCCTCCGCATAGACATTGCCGATTGCCTGATTTTTCAGGAAATCCACCACATCCGAAACCTCCCTGTCGGACACGAAGGCTCCCTGTATACGCGCCGGTTTGGAATAGCCCTGCGGGTAAAAGAGCATATCGCCCTTTCCAAGCAGCTTCTCCGCGCCATTCATATCCAGAATCGTCCGGGAATCCACTCCGCTGGACACGCTGAACGCCACACGGCTCGGCATATTCGCCTTGATCAGACCCGTGATGACATCCACGGAGGGACGCTGGGTGGCAATGATCAGGTGAATGCCCGCCGCTCTGGCAAGCTGCGCCAGACGGCAGATGGACTCCTCCACCTCTCCGGGGGAAACCATCATCAGATCCGCAAGCTCGTCCACGATAATCACAATCTGGGGGAGCTTCGCCGGGGCTTCCGTATCCCCTTTCTCCCGCATGCTCTCCACCTTCTGGTTATATCCCTTCAGATCACGCACATTGAAGTCCGCAAACTTCTTGTAGCGGTCGGTCATCTCCGAAACGCCCCAGTGCAGTGCGGCGGATGCCTTCTTGGGATCCGTCACCACAGGGATCAGCAGATGGGGAATGCCGTTATATACACTTAACTCCACCACCTTGGGATCCACCATGATGAGCTTTACATCATCCGGGTGTGCTTTATATAAAATACTCATGATCAGCGTGTTGATGCACACGGATTTTCCCGATCCGGTGGCACCGGCAATCAGCATGTGAGGCATCTTTGCAATGTCCGCCACCACAACCTTGCCCGCAATGTCCTTGCCCACGGCAAACGCCAGATTGGAGGGAAACTCCTTAAACTCCTGCGTCTCCAACAGATCCCGCAGTGCCACGGGGGAATTTTCCTTGTTAGGCACTTCGATTCCGATCGCCGCTTTTCCGGGGATCGGCGCCTCGATACGGATGTCCGTGGCGGCAAGATTCAGCTTGATATCGTCGGCAAGTCCCACGATCTTGCTCACCTTCACACCCTGCTCCGGCTGTAATTCATAGCGGGTCACGGAAGGTCCCTGACTGATGTCGGTGATGGTGACTTTCACGCCGAAGGTTGCAAGCGTCTGCTGCAGTCTTGCGGCAGTCTCCTTAAGCACCTTTGCGGAATCACCTCCGCCGCCCTTCCCCTTCTGTAAACGGGACAGGGGCGGAAATATGTATTTCCTGGGCATCTTCTTCTCCGCCCCCTGCTGCATGTCCGTCTCCAGCTTTGCCGCTTCCTCCTCCGTTTCCTTCGGGGAGGGCTTTACAGGCGCTTTGGGCGTCTCCATATGGATCGCCGGCTCCTGTGTCCGATGCCACACAGACTCCTCGACAGGCACAGCGGGCTGCTCATCCCACGGCTCATCCTCCGGCTCCCATGCGGAATCGTCCTGCGGCGTGATCTCATGAATTCCCTGAATGGAAATCTTGTCGAGATCCCGTGACACATGTACCTCTTCCGCAGGCATCTCCTGCTCCGCATCCTCGAGAATAATCTCATGGATATCGTCACGGCTCTTTTTCTGTGTCACAGGCTCCAGTGTGATGTCCGCCATCACGCCGGATACCTTCCGGTCCATGCGGAGGATCTTCTCATTCTCCTTCTCCTCCGCCTTAAGCCGCTGTTCTTCATCCTTCCTCTGGCGTTCCTCCTCCCGCCTCAGACGGGCTTCCTCTATGTCCACCTGTCTGTTTCTGGCGTTTTCCCGCCTTCTCTCCATATCTTCCCTGGACAGCTCCACAACCCTGCGGCCGCCGTTTTTCAGACCGTTCACCACCGAGTGCTCCGTCAGGAGGACAACGGCAATCAGTGTCAGAATGATCAGCACGATCACGGTTCCCAAAGTATCAAGCAGGGAGTGGAGCAGATAAACCAGACTTCCCGCGATCACACCGCCGCCGGTCTTTCCGGTGCTGTCATACACATAGATTTCCTTCAGACTGTAACCTGCCATCTTCATGGCGTTTCCGGTGAGCATCTCGCAGAGTGCCCCCGCCATGAGGAACAGGATCACGCCCGCAACCAGCTTTCTTACCGCCGCAGGGCTCCCCGCGTTTGCGGACCAGAACGCCGCTGCAAAGAAAACGGCAAGCGCCGCCACATAAGCCAGATAGCCAAACATGCCGAACAAAAAGCGGCTGATGGCATCCCCCACGGTTCCGATCACGCCGAAATTGCACAAAAACAGAATGACTGCCGCCGCAAACAGCAGGATCAGCGTCACCTCATGGAAAATGGCGCTCTCCTGCTCCGTATACTGTCTGCTGTTCTTTTGTTTATGATTTGAAGTACTCCGGCTGTTTCTGCCGGATGACGTTGTTTTTCTACCCTTGCTTGCTGCCATGATGATTACTCCCATCCTGAAAATGCGTACCGCCCGGTACGACAATGAGAATATTATATCATTTTTCCCCTGCCTTGTCACCATGTATACAATTTTTTATCATGTAGTGCAGCTTTGCAAGCGCCTCCCTGATTCCGCCCACTTCATTGATGATCCCTTCCTCCACGGTCTGCTGTCCCACCAGAATGGTTCCCACGTCCTTTGTCAGGATCCCGGTCTCCATCATCAGCTCCTCAAGTCTCTCCTGCCCTATCCCGCAATGGGAGCAGACAAAACCGGTGATCCGGTCCTGCATCTGTTTGAAATAGTCAAAGGTCTGGGGAACCCCGATTACCATGCCGGTCATTCTGACCGGATGAATCACCATCGTACCGGTGGGCACAATAAAGGAATAGTCCGTGCTGACCGCGATGGGAACCCCGATGGAGTGGCTTCCCCCAAGCACCAGCGACACGGAGGGCTTCGACAGGGACGCCAACATTTCCGCGATGGCAAGCCCCGCCTCCACATCCCCGCCCATGGTGTTGAGCAGCACAAGGACGCCCTGAATCTCATCGCTGTCCTCTATGGCAGCAAGCTGGGGAAGCACATGCTCGTATTTTGTTGTCTTTGCCTGTCCGTTCAGATTGTCATGCCCTTCCACCTCCCCGATAATGGAGAGAAGGTGGATCCTATGTTTTTCCCTGCTGTGATCCAGCGTCACCTGCCCGGTCTCCTCAATGCGTTTGTCCCTCTGCTGTTCCCTGTTCATCCTGTCCTCTTCCGTCTGCTTTTTGGTATTTTCATCTCCCATTCTGTCCTCCGTTCCGCGGACATTTCAAATTCCGCCCACAAAAAATAAGGAGCCTGTATGGCTCCCTACTATTGTTGGCAAAACAAAGGAATATTATTTTTCCAGATCAAAATCATCGTTTTCGTCCACCCCGACGTCGTAATGCATCTCCTCGGGCGGTATTTCCCTCTGGTATCCCATGGTCTTTTTCACATGCTTTTTCGGAAGGGGAAGTGGATTTTCGATGAACTTCACCTTGCCGGCCGCAGGCGGATCCACCGCCTCACTGAGCGCTGCCACAGCTGCCGGTAACTGACTCACACCGCTTTCTTCTACAGTCTTCTCTTCCGCAGCTTCCCCGGTTTCTCCATGCGCAGACACCGCTCTTGCCGCAGCACCTGCCATGGCGGCAAACACCGCCAACATCAGGTATTCATAGCGTACCTGCACATGATCCGTTCTGCATATACACAGCAGGACAAGTCCGATTTCCAGCATCATAAACGGTGTCTGGCACTCCTCTTTGCGCGAGCAGAAAAAACCGGGCAGTCCAAGCAGAATCACAAACGCCGCCACCGATAACAAAACCAGCTCCATCACCGTATTTTCCCGCAGGAAAACCAGATCCGAAAGCACGGGGGACTGCGGAACATAAGAAGCCGCCCACACCCTGCACACGCTGATAAAGTCTGCACCGCTTAGGGAAGCGTCCGCAAAAAAGAGAACCGCCAATACTGCAAGAAAGCTTACAAGTACCACGCCCCACTGGCTAAACAGCCGCTTTCTTCCCTTTGCAAGCGCAAGCCCGAATACCGGGATGAAAAGGAGCAGCCCCGCCCCGTCAAGATAGGTGACAGCCGCGATCGCAGCGCCGCACAGCACCGTCTGCAGCCAGCCGTACCAGCCGAATTTATCCTTTTTTTGTCTGGCTGTCATTCTGCCCACCATCAGCAGCACGATGCCAAAGAGCAGAAAATACAGCATGCGGGGAGAATAGACCAGAGCCTCCCTGCTTGCGGACGGCATAAACATCAGCACGGCAAGCGCCACAATGCCCGCCGAAGCCCCGGAAAACCGTCTGACCGCCAGATAAAAGACAAGCGCACCCACTGTCTGCAGCGTAATCTGCAAAAAGACTCCCGCCGCAAAGTGATTGCCCACCACATAAAACAATGCGCGCAGCATTCGCACATACAGATACTGGGCGCCGTAAGAAAGAGGCGGAATTGCCTCCCCGTTTACCTGTGCCATATCAAAGTAGGCAGCCTCCTCCATCCCTTTGTCAAGGAACAGTACTCGCAGCGTCACGCCTGCGGCAACCAAAAGCACCGCAACGACCGCTTCCGCCACCGCTTTTCTCACGCTGTTTCCCTTCCCGCCGCAGCGGTTTGCAATCCTGCGCACAAGCAGAAAAACGCACGCTGTCAGGACAAAGGAAAGGCACACAATGCCGATCTGTCCGTAGGGATTTGTCAGGGGCGTGGCATCCAGCGTTTTTAACAGTATCACCGCAAAGCCGATACACGCAAGGATACCGTGAAGCCCCCACACAATATAGCTGAACATTCTTTTTTCAAAAGCCATACGCCGCCTCACTATTGCAACACTTTTTCTATGTTATATCTGGGCCGGTGTTTCACCTCGATATAGATCTTGCCGATATACTGTCCCACCAGACCGATGGCAAGAAGCTGCACACCTCCGATAAACCAGATGGACAGAATCAAAGAAGTCCAGCCCTGCACCACATTCCCCGTAAAATAGGAAATCAGTGCATAAACTGCCGCGCAGATACTGCCGATCACGATCAGCGCGCCTAAGAACGTGATCAGGCTGATCGGTTTCACGGAAAACGAGGTGATGCCGTTGAACGCAAGGGCAAGCATTTTCTTCAGGGGATATTTGGACTCCCCCGCCGCCCGCTTCTTTCTCTCATAATAAACGCTGTCCGTCTGATACCCAAGGAGCGGAACCATTCCCCGCAGGAACAGATTGTTCTCCTTGTACTGTGAAAACTGCTCCAGAGCGCGCTTGCTCATCAGCCTGAAGTCCGCATGGTTGTATATGGTCTTTACCCCCATTGCAGCCATGGTTTTGTAAAAACCCTGAGCGGTCACTCTCTTGAAAAAGGAGTCCGTATGCCTGTCATTGCGGACGCCGTAAACAATATCATTTCCCTGATGGAACTTGTCGATCATCTCCTCGATGACCGCAACATCATCCTGCAGATCCGCATCTATGGAAACGGTGACATCGCTCATGTCCTTCGCCGTGAGAAGCCCCGCCGTCAGCGCAAACTGATGTCCCACGTTTCCCGCCAGTTTGACGCCCTTCACCTGCACAGGCGTCGCCGCATGCTCCGCCTCGATCAGCTCCCATGTTCTGTCCTTGCTGCCGTCATTGACAAAGAGGATAAAGCTGTCCTCCGCAATCTTTCCCTTTGCAGTCAGATCGGCGAGAACCTCCCTGAGCGCCCTGACTGCGATGGGCAGAACCTCCTCCTCGTTGTAACAGGGTACTACAATTGCCAGTCTATCCATGTATTTTCTCCAATGCCTGCTCCAGATCCGCCAGAATATCCTCTACGTTCTCGATTCCCACGGAAAACCGGATCAGATCCGGTGCAACGCCCGCTTCCACAAGCTGCTCATCCGTCATCTGTCTGTGGGTGTGGCTTGCCGGATGCAGCACACAGGTTCTGGCATCCGCCACATGTGTGACAATCGCAGCCAGCTTCAGCTGATCCATCAGCTCCGCTGCGGCTGCCCTGCCGCCCTTTAATCCAAAACTGATTACGCCGCAGGTTCCCTTTGGCATGTATTTCTTTGCCAGCTCGTGATATCGGTTGCTCTCAAGGCCCGGATAATTGACCCATGCCACCTTGGGGTGCTTCTCAAGAAATTCCGCCACCTTCTGCGCATTACTGCAATGACGCTCCATACGCAGGGGAAGGGTCTCCAGACCGATATTCAATAAGAAGGCATTCTGGGGCGCCTGAATGGATCCCAAATCCCGCATCAGCTGCGCCGTTGCCTTGGTTATGTATGCCGCTTTTCCGAAGCGCTCCGTGTAGGTTATGCCGTGGTAGGAATCATCCGGCTTGCAGAGTCCCGGGTATTTATCCGGGTAGAGGCTCCAGTCAAAATTTCCGGAATCCACGATGGCGCCGCCCACCGTCATGGCGTGTCCGTCCATATATTTCGTGGTGGAGTGAATCACAATATCCGCTCCCCACAAAAAGGGATTGCAGTTGATCGGCGTGGCAAAGGTATTGTCCACAATGAGGGGCACCTGATGGGAATGTGCCAGTCTCGCAAATTTTTCGATATCAAGCACCACCAGCGCAGGGTTTGCGATGGTCTCCGCAAACACACATTTTGTGTTTACACGGAAAGCCTTTGCAATCTCCTCCTCCGGCGCGTCGGGATCCACCACCGTACACTCGATGCCCATCTTTTTCATGGTCACGGTCAGAAGATTGAAGGTTCCCCCGTAGACCGTGGAGGAGAGAACCACATGGTCTCCCGCCTCGCAGATATTGAACACCGCATAGTAGGTTGCCGCCTGACCGGAGCTGGTCAGCATTGCCGCAACACCGCCCTCCAGCTCGCAGATCTTCTCTGCGACGCAATCGTTCGTGGGATTCTGGAGTCTGGTATAGAAATAACCGCTCTCCTCCAGATCAAAGAGCCGTCCCATCTGCTCGGAGGTCTCGTACTTGTATGTTGTTGACTGATAGATCGGCAGGATCCTGGGCTCACCGTTCTTCGGCTTCCAGCCTGCCTGTACGCAAATCGTTTCTTTTTTCACTCTGTTCTCCATTCCGCCCCGCATCGGCATTCTTTTTTCAAAGAGAGACGCTCTCTTTACTCATCCCAGTTGTGGTAAACTGCCTGCACATCATCGTCATCCTCAAGCAGATCCAGTGTGCGCTGCAGATTCTTGATGGCAGTTTCGTCGGTCAGCTCCACATAGTTCTGGGGGATCATGGTCACCTCCGCACTCAGCATGGGGATGCCTGCCTTTTCAAGCTCCTCCCTCACCTGCTCGAAGGAATCCGGATCCGTAAGCACCTCGTAGCTGTCCTCCTCCTCGGAGAAATCCTCGGCTCCCGCATCCAGCACCTGCATCATCAGTTCGTCCGCATCCGCCTCATACTCTTCCTTGTCAATGATGATCTGTCCCTTCTTGTCAAACATGAAGGACACGCAGCCCGGGGTTCCCACGTTTCCCTGTCCCTTGGTGAACGCGCTTCTGACATTGGCAGCCGTGCGGTTCTTGTTGTCCGTCAGCGCATCCACGATGATGGCGATACCGCTCGGTCCGTAGCCCTCATATGTAACGTACTCGTAATTTACATTTCCCGCATCGCCCGCAGCCTTCTTGATTCCTCTCTCGATGGTATCGTTGGGCATGTTGTTCGCCTTTGCCTTCGCGATCACCTGTGCAAGCTTGAAATTGTTGGCAGGATCGGGGCCGCCGTCCTTTACGGCAACCGCGATCTCTCTTCCGATGATGGTAAAGATCTTACCCTTCGCGGCATCGTTCTTTTCCTTTTTATGCTTAATGTTTGCAAATTTAGAATGTCCTGACATTTCTCTTCTCCTTATCCTCTTGTCGTTCTTTTTTCACCGTTATCGTATCATTTATGGCTCTTTTCGTCAAGTTATGTATCCAGTTCCAAACTGACCATGAGAGCTCTGTTCACCTTCTGCATAATGTGGGAATCCAAATGGCATACCTTATCCTTCAGGCGTTTCTTGTCGATGGTGCGGAGCTGTTCCAGCAGCACGACGGAATCCTTATCCATGTTGTACTCCGCCGTGGACAGTTCAATGTGGGTGGGCAGCTTCGCCTTGTTCATCTTGGATGTGATGGCGGCGCAGATCACGGTCGGACTGTGCTTGTTCCCTACATCATTCTGTATGATCAGAACCGGTCTGATCCCCCCCTGCTCGGAGCCGATCACCGGTCTCAAATCCGCATAATAGACATCTCCTCGTCTCATAACATGCATCCCTTCTTCTAAATCTGGTAGTAGTATTGCCAGTTTATCTGAAGGTATTCAATCGCTATCCGCCAATGTAAATTCTTGGGATTCTCTTTCCCAGATCACACATCAGTTCATAATTGAATCTTCCTGAAAGCTCTCCCAGCGCATCCGCCGTGATCTCCTCCGCTCCGTCCCTGCCGATGAGGGTCACATCGTCGCCCTCACAGACGCCGGGAATTTCCGTCACATCCACCATGAACTGATCCATGCAGACCCTGCCGATAATGGGTGCCCTTTTCCCCCGGATCAGCACATAGCCCTTGTTAGAGAGGCTGCGGGGATAGCCGTCGCCGTAGCCTAAGGGGATGGTTGCCACTCTGGTGCGCTTTGAGGTCACATAAGTGCCGCCGTAGCTGACCGGGCTTCCCTCCGGGAGCCATTTTACGAAAACCACCGTGCTGTGCAGGGACAGCGCAGGCCGCAATTCCACCGTGTGCATATTGACCTCCGGGGAAGGAGCCAGACCGTAGAGCGTGATGCCCGCACGAACCACATCCATATTTGCCTCCGGCATCTCCAAGATTCCGGCACTGTTGGAGCAGTCACGGATCAGCCTGTGCAGCCCCAGCTTCTCCTCAATCTCATCCGTAAACCTCCTGAACACCCGGAACTGCTCCCTTGCGCTGGATTTATCCGCCTCATCCGCCCTTGCAAAGTGCGTGAAGATTCCCTCGATCTCTATATTTTCCGTCTCAGACAGCCGCTTGACGAACGCAAGGCCTTCCTCGTCCGGTGAGATGCCGATTCTTCCCATGCCCGTGTCCACCTTGATGTGCACCCTGGCTTTCTTGTGCAGTCTGCCCGCCGCCTCTGAGAGGAGTTTCGCCGTATCTTCCCGGAACACACAGGGACGGATATCCCATGCAATCATTTTCTCAAAGCTGTACGGAAACGTGTAGCCCAATATCAGAATCGGCAGCATGATGCCACTCTCGCGCAGTTCAAACGCCTCCTCCGCCGTGGCGACCGCAAACCCATACATAAAATCCAGCTTCTGCAGCGCTCTTGCCACAGGTACACTCCCGTGACCGTAGGCGTCGGTCTTGATCACGCCGATCATCTTGGTCTCCGGTCTGATATGCGCTTTCATATTTCTCATGTTGGAAAGGATGGCGTCCAGATCCACCTCTGCATATCCTCTCGCGTATTGTTCCTTATCGGTCATCGTTCATTCACCTCACATGATTTTATTATATCGGAAGAAAGCATACCGGGGAAGTCGCTTGCCTTCGCCGCTCTGTCCCCCGCGCAGGCGTGCAGGCAGACACCGCACTCCGCCGCTTCAAACGGGCGCATTCCCTGTGCCAGAAGGGACGCGATCATTCCGGTCAGCACATCCCCGCTTCCCGCCGTAGCCATCCTGTCATTTCCCGCAGTATTGAGAAAGTCGGCGTGTCCCGGAAAGCTTACGCAGGTGCGGGCGCTTTTTCCCGCCACCACGCACTGAAAACGTTCCGCTGCCTCCTTCGTGCATTCCACCTCCGCATCCGTCACCTCTTTTAAGGAGCGCCCCAGAAGCCTTGCCAGTTCTCCCATGTGGGGTGTCAGGATTGTTTCTTTCTCCTCCGTCCTCCGCCTTAGTAAAAGCGTCTGCAGCTGTGCAGAGCCTGCCAGCAGATTCAGCCCATCCGCGTCGATCACAATTGGACAATCCGTGGAAAGTGCCATAGAAAGCAGCTCCTTCCCACTCTCTCCCAGAGACAGCCCTGGACCCACGGCAACCGCATCCGCCCACTCCATATTCTTTTGAAAGTCCGCTTTTTCCGCCGCCGACAGCCCCAATCCGCTCTCGTAGACCTGAAGGATTGCCTCCGGGATCCGGCTCTGTATGATCGCGCGGATCTTCTCCGGCACCACCAGCCGCACCATGCCGGCACCTGTGCGGTAGGCGCTCTCCGCAGCTAAAATTGCCGCTCCCGCCATGTTTTCACTTCCGGCTGCAAGAAGCAGTCTTCCGAAGGTTCCCTTGTTGCCGTCCGGTCTTCTCTCGGGAAGCAGTCCCTCCGGGGAGCCGAAGCGGGTATACATGCCCGGCAATCCGGTCGCCATGCTCCGCCCGGTGATGCCGATCTGCGCAAGCGTCACCCTTCCAGCATACGCCGCCCCCGGATATCGGTATACGCCCCGTTTCAAAAAGCCCATGCACACCGTTTCCTGCGCCTGCACCGCCGCTCCCATAATCTTCCCGTCATCCGCATTCACGCCGGAGGGAATATCCACCGCGATCTTATAGGCTTCTGTCCGGTTTAAGGCCTCAACCGCCTCCCTGTAAGCCCCGGTCACATCCCTCGAAAGCCCGGTTCCCAGAAGCGCATCAACCGCCACTGTAAACCCATCCTGCGGGATCTGTTCCTCCACGGGAATCCCGTATTCCCGCAATATGGCATACTGTGCCGCCGACTCTGCGGTAAGACGGGTTCTGTCCCCGATCAGTGCGACCCGCACCTTCACGCCCTCATCCGCAAGCAGTCTTGCCAGACACAGTCCGTCCCCGCCGTTGTTTCCCGTGCCGCAGACGCAGAGTACAGTGCCGTCCCTGCCGTTTCCGCCTTGGGACAGCCGCTCCATGACACACTCCCGCATCGCCAGCGCCGCCCGCTCCATCAGCACCATGGCAGGGATGCCGATTTTCTCTATGGTATAGGTATCATATGCCCGCATCTCGGTTCCTGTGACCAGATATTCCGTTTCTCTCATTTTCCGCCGCGCTTTCTGTTTCGATTCGTCATTACCGTAAGAGTTTACCACAAAAAAGGGCTGTTGTATAGAAACAGCCCTTCATAACAGCATTTTCTGCAAACTATTCTGTTTTTTTCGCATTTTCCGTCTCCGTCTGCGATGCGGACGGCTCTCCGGGGCGGTATTTCATATCAAAGAGATTGATCACGTCCGCTCCGAACATGGCATGCATATAGGAATACAGCTCCTGATTCTGCTGCTCCTTCTCCTCCTTCCGGATGATCCGCTTTTTTAGCTCAATCCGCATCTGCGTGATCCACCCGGCATCTTCCTCTATTTCCTTTGTGTTTTCTTTTAACTTGTCATAGCAGGCATCCATGGTGGCGAGCATCAGGTAATAGTTGGTTTTCTCTATCTCCTTTGGCAGCCGCGCCAGCTCGTCCCGGTATGCGGAGAGCTTCTCGTTGCAATCGTTTATCAGCCTCTTGTTGTCCTCGATCTTCTTCTCCGTCTTGCGATCCGGTTTGTACTCCAAAGAATCCACCATTGGAATGATCTCCTGCATCAGGCGCTTTTTCAGCCGATGGATCTCCCTGCTCTCCGTATTGAGCTTCCCCTGCCTTTTGATCAGCTCATTCAGCTCCTCCTCAAGCCTGACGACTGCCTCCGTGGGCTCTGCCTGTCCAAAGAGCAGGTGCCATCTGTGATCCAGTGTCAGAATGGGAATCTTTTTGTCCTTCAGTGCCGCCTCGTATATCTCGTCCCTTTTCCCCATCGATAACCACCCTTCCGCGCAGTCCTCGTTACTCCCCTGCCGTCTGCGTCTTGCTGTACCGTTCCAGATTGTAGGACAGCTTCATCAGGCTGTCGGAGAGATGAACGTTCTCCACTTGAATCCCTTCCGGTACATTTAAGTCCACATGTGCAAAATTCCAGATCGCCTTGATTCCGTTTGCCACAAGGATCTCGGCTACCTCCACCGCGCTTGTCTTCGGAATCGTCAGCACGGCGATATCCACCTCGTTCTCCCGCACAAACGCCTCCACGCGCTCCATGGGCTGTACTTCTATCTCCCTCACCTTTTTGCCGTACAGTGCGGGATTCTTATCAAAAATACCTTTGAGCAGAAAGCCGCGGCGCTCAAAATTCATATAATTTCCCAACGCCTGTCCCAGATTTCCCGCTCCTATGATGATCAGATGATGCGTCTTGTCAAGACCGAGAATCTTTCCGATCTCCTGATATAAAAACGTAACATTGTAACCGTACCCCTGCTGGCCGAACCCGCCGAAATTGTTGAAATCCTGCCGGATCTGGGACGCTGTCACCTTCATCAGCTCCGAAAGCTCCTGGGAGGAAATTCTCTCCACCCCTTCATCCTTCAGTTCACCCAGATATCTGAAATAGCGGGGAAGTCTTCCGATCACCGCCTGTGATATTTCCTTTGATTCCACCTCTCTACCTCCTGCCCGATAGCATATTTCCATTATATAAAAGCGTTAAAAAAATGTCAATGCGCAAAACCGGGACACGACAGATATTGACAGCGCATATGCCGGGCGGTAAACTATAACCTGTGTATCAACTTATTACGAAAGGGTTTTGTCACCATGATCTTATCTTGTCAGAACATCAAAAAAGCATTTGCGGAAAACACGGTTCTCTCCGATATTTCCTTCCATATAGAAGACAACGAAAAGGCTGCCATCGTGGGAATCAACGGTGCCGGAAAAACCACGCTCCTGCGCATCATTGTGGGTGAGCTTACCCCAGATGAGGGAAAGGTGATCCTTGCCAAGGGAAAATCCTTGGGATATTTGGCACAGAATGCGGGGTTAAACAGCGAGAACACCATCTACGACGAACTGCTCTCCGTAAAGGAAAACCTGATTCTTCTGGAGCAGAAAATGCGCAGGACGGAGCTTGCCATGAAGGGGGCGGATGACGCTACTCTCTCCCAGCTCATGCAGCAGTACAGCAACGATACGCATCTGTTTGAATCCGGCGGCGGCTACGCTTACAAGAGCGAGCTTGCCGGTGTGCTGAAAGGCTTGGGCTTTACGGAGGAAGAATTTTCCAAGCAGGTTTCCACTCTCTCCGGCGGTCAGAAAACCAGAGTTGCGCTGGGCAAGCTGCTCCTTCTGTCCCCCGACCTGATCATTCTGGACGAGCCCACCAACCATCTGGACATGCAGTCCATTGCATGGCTGGAAACTTATTTGAAAAATTATAAGGGAGCCGTGCTGATCGTCTCCCACGACCGTTTCTTTCTGGATCGTCTTGCGGAAAAGATCATCGAGATCGACAACTGCCGGGCAACCTCCTTTACAGGCAACTACACCGCCTACGCGCAGAAAAAGGAGCAGCTGAGGGTTGCGGAATGGAACGCCTATGTCAAACAGCAGAATGAGATCAGGCATCAGGAGGAGGTCATTGAGAAGCTCCGCTCCTTCAACCGGGAAAAATCCATCAAGCGCGCCGAGAGCCGCGAGAAGGCCCTGAACCGGATGGAGGTTTTGGAAAAGCCCGTGCAGATCAGTGCGGATATGAAGCTCACTCTGACGCCCCGGCTGCTTAGCGGAAACGACGTTCTGACTGTGGACGGGCTCTCCAAGTCGTTCGGCGAGCACACGCTTTTCTCCGATGTGTCCTTTGAGATCAAGCGCGGGGAACACGTTGCCGTCATTGGCGACAACGGCACCGGAAAAACCACGCTCCTAAAGATTTTAAACGGCATTCTCCCCTCGGATTCCGGCTCCTTTAAGTTAGGCTCCAACGTGGAGATCGGCTACTACGATCAGGAGCACCATGTTCTCCACTCGGAAAAGACGCTGTTTGAGGAAATCTCCGATGCGTACCCGGAGCTCACCAACACCGAGATCCGCAATGTGCTCGCCGCCTTCCTCTTCACTGGGGACGACGTTTTCAAGCGCATCTGTGATCTGAGCGGCGGCGAGAAGGGGCGTGTCAGCCTTGCCAGGCTCATGCTCTCCAACGCAAATCTTTTGATCTTGGACGAGCCCACCAACCACCTTGACATTCTCTCCAAGGAAATTCTGGAGGATGCGCTGAACAATTATGCCGGAACGGTACTGTATGTGTCCCATGACCGCTATTTCATCAACAGAACCGCTTCCCGCATTCTGGAGCTTGCCGGAAACAGGTTTGTCAACTACATCGGAAACTACGACTACTATCTGGAGAAGAAAGAGCTTCTCTCCGGCGTTTCCTCTTCTGTACCGGAAGCGTCGGGCGCATCCCCGGAATCTGAGAGCAAGGTCGACTGGAAACAGCAGAAGGAATCGCAGGCAAAGCAACGGAAAAAAGAAAATGATCTGAAGAAATGTGAACAGAAAATCGAGGAGCTTGAAAACCGGGCTTCCGAACTGGAAACTGAAATGAGCAATCCTGCCGTCGCCACGGATGTTGCCAGACTGCAGACAATCGCAAAAGAGCAGCAGGCTGTCTCAAAACAGCTTGCTGCCTTGTACGAAGAGTGGGAAACCCTTGCAGAGTAACCCTACATATTCTCGAAGGTGTCCCGGATCGCCTTGATAAAGCCTTCACTGTTAAGTGCGGTCACATTCTCAAGGGATGTGATCGCGGCAAGATCCTTCGTCATCTTTCCGTCCTCAATGGTCTTGATGGTCGCCTGCTCCAGCTTCTTTGCAAAGGCAGTCAGTTCGGCATTGCCGTCCAGCTCTCCTCTCTTGGCAAGCGCTCCCGTCCATGCAAAAATCGTCGCCACCGAGTTGGTGGAAGTCTCCTCCCCTTTCAGATGCTTATAATAATGGCGCTGCACCGTACCGTGCGCAGCCTCGTACTCATACACGCCGCTCGGTGATACCAGCACGGAGGTCATCATGGCAAGGGAACCGAACGCGGAGGAAACCATGTCGGACATCACATCACCGTCATAGTTCTTGCACGCCCAGATAAATCCGCCTTCCGCCTTCATCACTCTCGCCACCGCATCATCGATCAGGGTGTAGAAATAAGTGATGCCCAGCTTTTCAAACGCATCCTTGTACTCCTTGTCGTAGATCTCCTGAAAAATATCCTTGAATCTGTGATCATACTTTTTTGAGATGGTGTCCTTCGTGGCAAACCACAAATCCTGCTTCGTGTCAATAGCATAGCCGAAACATGCTCTTGCAAAGCTCTCGATGGAGCGGTCGGTATTGTGCATGCCCTGCAGCACGCCCGCGCCGGTGAAGTTATGGATCAGTTCCCTTGTCTCGGTTCCGTCCTCCGCCGTGAATACAAGCTCTGCCTTTCCGGGTCCGGGCACCCTGATCTCCGTGTTCTTATACACATCCCCATAAGCATGACGGGCAAGTGTGATCGGCTTCTTCCAGTTCTTTACGCAGGGCTCGATCCCCTTTACCACAATTGGCGCCCTGAAAACCGTTCCGTCCAGAATCGCTCTGATGGTGCCGTTGGGGCTCTTCCACATTTCCTTTAAATTGTACTCTGTCATTCTTGCCGCATTGGGTGTAATGGTGGCGCACTTGACTGCAACGCCGTACTTCAGGGTTGCGTTAGCGGAATCCACCGTCACCTGATCATCCGTCTCATTGCGGTGTTCCAGTCCCAGATCATAATACTCTGTCTTGAGATCCACATAGGGAATCAGAAGCTCCTCCTTGATCATCTTCCAGAGAATCCTTGTCATTTCATCTCCGTCCATCTCCACAAGCGGCGTGGTCATCTGAATCTTACTCATGCATTCTGTCCTTCTTTCCTCTTTTCTTCCAGATCCGCATTCTTTCTCTCATACGCTTCATGCAGTCCGTTCTTTACCATATTTTCATACGCATTGATCATGTGCCTGTTTGCCAGACGCTCCGCGCTGTCCGCATCCTTCGCCTTGATTGCTTCCATGATCTGCTCATGCTCCTTGTTGGAGGCGACGCCTCTGTTCACATCCGCCAGCGTTTTTCTTCTGACTCTCAGCACATACTCGTGAAAGTCCTTGAGCTGATGCTCCAGAATTTTGGAATTGCACGCCTCGTACAGGATATCGTGGAAGCGGTTATCCAACTCGGCAAGCTGCTCCATATGCCCCTTTGAGGCATGGAAATTTGCCAGATACACATTCTCCTCCAGCTCCTCCATCTGCTCTTTTGTGATGTGCTCCGTTGCCCAGCGCGCGCAGAGCCCCTCAAGCAGGGAACGGATCATATAAATATCTTTGACATCCTTCTCCGTGATGCCGGTAACATAGGCCCCCTTGTTGGGAATGATCTGGATCAGGCCCTCCAGCTCGAGCTGCCTGAACGCCTCCCTCACCGGGGTGCGGCTGACGCCCATCTCCTCGCCGATGGTCACTTCCTTCAGTTCCTCATGCTCCTCGTATTTGCCGTTCAGGATGTCCTCTCTGAGTCTGTGAAACACTCTTCCGCGCAGGGAATACTTGTCCGTCACTTCCTGCTTCACATTATATTTTTCCATTTTTCCTCCCTGCCTTGGCTTCTCCTCAGCCGATTGAGAGATTCAGTTTCCTGCATGCCGCATCGATGGTCTTGACCAGCTCCTCGTCGGTCAGCACCGTCACACGGCCTCCCGCATATTCCTCATCCACCCACTTCTTTACTTCGTGTACCAGTTCACTGTTCTTGTCCACCATCTTGTCGCCCTTCAGCTTGTAGTAGGTGTTCATCCAGTGCGCGATGCCCGCAAGCCCGGAGGTGTTGGAAACCGCACACAGAACGGGACGGTTCAAAAACTTCTCCGTATCGAATATATTGTAGATCTCCTCATTCTTCAAAAGCCCGTCCGCATGGATGCCCGCACGGGTCACATTGAAGTTCTTACCCACAAACGGCGTTCTCTCGGGGATATGATACCCGATCTCCTTCTCATAGTATTCCGCCAGCTCGGTGATGACCGTGGTGTCCATGCCGTTCAGGTCTCCGCGCAGCTGCGCATACTCAAACACCATCGCCTCCAGAGGCGTATTTCCGGTTCTCTCCCCGATGCCGAACAGGGAAGTATTGACGCCGGAGCAGCCGTACAGCCACGCCGTAGTGGAATTGGAAACAGCCTTGTAAAAGTCGTTATGCCCGTGCCACTCAATATTCTCATGGGGAACGCCCGCATGGGTGTGAATGGCATAAATAATTCCCTGCACACTTCTGGGAATAACTGCGCCGGGATAATTAACGCCATACCCCATTGTATCGCATGCTCTGACTTTAATTGGAATTTTGTACTGCTCCTGCAGCTTCACCAGCTCCAGACAGAAGGGAACCACATATCCATAAATATCCGCCCTTGTGATATCCTCCAGATGGCATCTCGGGCTGATCCCCTCTTCAAGACAATCCCTGATCACACTTAAATAGTGATCCATTGCCTGACGTCTTGTCATTTTCAGTTTCAGGAAGATATGGTAATCCGAGCAGCTCACCAGAATGCCCGTCTCCTTCATGCCGATCTCCTTCACAAGCTTGAAATCGTCCTTGCTGGCCCTGATCCAGCTTGTAATCTCGGGAAACTCATAGCCCCGCTCCATACATTTGTATACGGCATCCCTGTCCTTCTTACTGTATAGGAAGAACTCCGACGCACGGATCATGCCGTTGGGGCCGCCCAGACGATGCAGATAATCGTAGATCGTCACGATCTGCTCCGTGGTATAGGGAGCTCTTGACTGCTGTCCATCGCGGAATGTGGTATCGGTGATCCAAATCTGCTTCGGCATATTATGTGGCACGATCCTGTCATTGAACGGAATCTTTGGGATCTCGGAATAGGGAAACATATTCCGGAATACATTGGGTTTCTGGACATCGTCCAGAATATACATATGCTCCTCTATCTCCAACAGGTTGTTCCTGTTGTTCATACTGACCGGTCGGTTCTGGAAAGTATCGTCGTTCTCTCTCATAGTTCCTCTCATTCTGCCGCATGGGCGGCTTTGCTCCCGCGTATTTCTTCCGTATAATTGTATACAATCATACGCTGTCTGTCAACACTTATTCCAACAGCCTTTCCACATTGATCATTCCCCACCCCTGGGACACCCACGGCTCCCTTAAATCATCCGCCGCATAGAGCAGCTTTCTTTTCGCCGTCTCGTTATCGTATTCCGGGTGCTGCTGGAACAAAAGCGCCAGCGCGCCGGAGACCACCGGTGTCGCCATGGATGTGCCGCTCTTGGCGATATAGGCGTTCTGATAACCTCCCCTTGTGCGCCGCACACCGCCGTTGCAGGATATGATCTCCGTGCCCGGCGCCACAATATCCGGCTTTCTCACCGTATCAAACAGGCTTCCCCTCGCCGAGTAGGCGGCACAGCGGCTGGTCTTTCCCTCGTAATACGCGCCGTCGTGGCAGCCTACTGTGATCAGGTAATGGCTTTTTCCGATTTCGGACAGCGAGTTTTCCGCCGGTCCGTTGTTTCCCGCCGCACAGACCACCGCAAGTCCCTTCTGCCATGCGCTCTCCAGCATCTCCTTCAACACCTTTTCCCGGTGGGCGTCCATCTGCCCGCTGACGCCCACCGACACATTCAAAATACGGATCCCAAGCCTGTCTCTCTCCTGTAACACCCAGCTGATCCCCGCAAGCATAGCGTTTACGGTTCCGTCACCTCTTCCGTCCAAAACCTTTCCCACCACGAGATCAGCCTTCGGCGCCATTCCGCAATATTTTCCTCTCGACAACGCACCGCTTCCGCAGGCAATCCCGCACACATGCGTGCCGTGTCCGCTGTCGTCGTAGGCAGCCTCCCGCCCCTCCGTAAAATCCTTGAAATCCAAGATCCTGCCGTTTAAGTCGGGATGTGCCGCCACCCCGGTATCCAGAACGGCAACCGTCACTCCGCATCCTCCGGCATTTAGCATACTCTGACGGCAGCCCACCTGTTCCCTCACTCTGAACATAAAAAAGCTCCGGCATTTTTTCTTATCATATGCCGGAGTTTTATTTTATTTCTTCTTTATTTCCTCTTTTTAATGAACAACACGCTGATTGCCAGACTGGCGAGGCCGGCTGCCAGAAACCATTTCGGATGAATCGGATCTCCCGTGTCCGGGGACTCATCCAGCCTGCCGCTTGCCATCACATTGTCTCCCGACACGGTTCCCTCCGCGTACACCCTGTCCGCAGCTCCCACATTACAAAATGCAAACGGAGACAGGTGGCTGACCATAAAGCTGACCTTGTTGCCGTCCCTTGTGTAGGAGACATTCTCAAGCTGTCCGTTCCGGTCCGTCGTCAGGATCCGGAGGCTTCCCGTCACACTGCCCGGCAGCTCCGCCGTGATCTGCAATGTGCGTCCGCCCATTTTCGTAATGGGCACGCCCGATCTCACATCCACCAGACTGATCTCTGCGCAGAGCACGCCCTCCGGGAGATCCTCCCTGTATACCGCCTGATAAGCCCTGTTCAGGCTCTCATATGCGGTTGCGTCGTCCGCAATGCGAAGCTCATAGCAGCCATCATTCCCTTCCAGAACCGCATTCACAGCTCCGGTCAGCACCTTGCTGCCATTTTCTACCGTAAGCGTTCCCGCCTCGTACTGACGTTCCGTGCCGTACTGTGTGATCTTGTCCTTTCCTGTCACCTGATATTTTCTACCGTCGATCACCACCTGATCCGGGATATACAACTGTGAGAACTCCTCCTCCGAGCAGGTGGTCGCCAGACAGGTCAGAAGCCCTCTCTCCTCGGAGTTTATGTACGCAATGATTCCCTTGAAACCGTAGACGGAGTTATCCAGCACCGAACCGGCAAGATGCTCCGCTGCCGACCGGTCGGGAACGACCGCCATAAAGGTATCCCCCAGAATCATGCCTCTTGCCGACGCATTGGAAAGCCTGCCTGCGTCCGTCTCATAGCAGGGCTTCGGCAGCGCCGTCCCGTTCTCAAACACCACCACCTTCAGTGAGATGCCCACGGAGGTATCCGAAAAATCAAAGCTCTCCAGTCCCAGATACTCCACCTTTCCGGGTACATGCGCAGATGCAAGCGGACATCCCTTGAACGCCCGATCCCTGATCACGCGCACATTCCTGCCGCCTTCCACCGTCACCAGATTCCGGCAGTCAAGAAACGCATCCTCACCAATTTCTATCAGGGAATCCGGCAGCGTCACGGACACCAGTCCGGTGTTTCCCGCAAACACTTCCGGCGCAATATGCTTTACATTGTCCGGCAATACCACATGACTGTCGTTTCCACGGTATGCAAGCAGGATGCCGTCACCCACGATCAGGAAATCATCGCCGTTTCCCGCAAACCAGGTTTCTAACCACATGGATTTGTCAAACGCCTTCGGCGCAATGGAAGTCACCGTCTTTGGGATTTCCACCTTGCGAAGATAATCACAGTGATAAAAGGCCGCATAACGGATCGTCGTCACCCCGGCCGGGATCACCGCCTCCGTCAGGTTGCTTCTGGCAAATGCAAATTCCCCAATCTCGGTAATCTGCTCCGGTATGGTGTAATCCGACACATCATGGCTTCTGTAAAATGCCTGATCGGCAAGTATGCTGTCAAACGCCACCGTATACTTGGGAATGTCCGTCCCCTTCGCCAGATCCTCATTGACAACGGACGTGCTGCCGCCGGGCGACGTCTCCCCGTAAACGGGGGCGGCAGAATTGTCAACCATGACCACCGCCCTGTTTCCCACCACATAAGTGCTTCCTAACAAAGTGCCCGACACTTCCTCACCGCTTGTCCGGTTATCTTCCTTCGGCGGATCCTGCGGCTCCTCGGTGGTATTGCCCGTATCCTCGTACTCCGCCTGATTTCTCTGCTTCCAGTCCTCATAAAAACGCTGTGCCACTGTTCCCGTATCCGCGGAGATCACCAGCTTGGGACAGCCGTCAAAAGCCGTCTCATGGATGCCCGACACCGCGGAGGGAATCACCACCGTCTCCAGATTGACGCAGTCGGAAAACGCCCTGATGCCGATGGAAGTAACCGAGTACGGGATCGTAATGCCCACCAGGGATTTGCAGTTGGAAAAAGCATAATCGGGAATCGTTTTCAGATTGTTTCCGATGGTAATGCTCTTGATTTTGTCGTTTCCCCAGAAAGCGTACTCCGCAATGTCCGTCACCGTGGACGGCATGGGATAGCTGTCCTTGTCCCTGCCGGGGAGAACCAGATAAAGCTTGGTCTTCGCTGCATCATACAGGCAGTCGTCCGACAGTACAAACGCCTCGTTATCCTTTGACAGCGACAGGCTCTTTAATCCTCTGCATCCCGTAAAGGGGCCGATCCCCCAGTTTTTCAAGGATTTTCCGAGCGTGATCTTCTCCAAGGAAGTACAGTTGCTGAAAGCACCGTTTCCGAGGGTCGTCACACTGTCCGGCAGCACCAGCTCCTTTAAGCCCGTACACCCGGCGAACGCCCGGTAGTTGATCTGTTCCACATTGTTTCCGGCAAAGGAAAGCTTCTCGATCTCCGTGTGGTCGGCAAAAGCCTCCGCTCCGATCTCCGTTACGGAAGCGGGAACAGACACGGATTGCGCCGTGCCTGTGTACTTTACGAGAATCGTCCCATTCAGTTGAAAATCGGTATCCTTCGAGGTAGAAAGCGTATCCGCCTCAACCTGCCTCGCCGGTATCTGTGTTACCGCAACCGCAAGCGCAAGCAGCAGGATACTCACCGAAATCTTAAGTGCTTTTTTCATTGCCCCACCTTTTTGCCGCCCTTATGCCTTTGCAGGCATCTGCCTCTTTACCGGTTTATCCCTCTTCACAAACAGGATAACTGCCATACAGCTCAGTCCGATCACCGCGAACCACTTGGGATGGATATCGCCCGTCTTGGGGGAATTATCCACCACGGAGCTTTCACTGAGTCTGCTCGTATCCACATAAATCACATAGGGTGAAAAATGTTCTGCCGTGAAGGTCACGCAGGAAACGCCGTCTATGGTCGTAAACTTCGCACCCAGCTTATCCAGCTTGTCGTTCACCACGCCTGCCACCTTGTTGTTGCCCGCATAGGTGATCAGGGAATCCGGAAGCGGCAGTGTAATGCTGATGGACAGTCCCGAAGTGTCCGTAATCTTATTCTTGCCCGTGGAATCATACAAGGAGATATCCATGGGGAAATATTTCAGGTTATCAAGACTGCCGTATTCATCCATCAGAGCCTTCACGATTGCTTCCGTTGCCTGTGCATTCTCCGTGATCTTGATCACAAAGTTATCCGAGGAGCCCTTGATGGTTGCAGACACCACTCCGGTGTTGGAAAGACCGTTCTTGTCAATGACGATCACCGTTCCGGTATTGTTCTTGTTGCCGGAGGATGTTGAGTTGCCGTTGCCATTGTTGGTTCCGCTGTTGTTGCCGTTGTTTCCGCCCGTATTGGATTTTGTTGTATAGTTTGCCGTCACCGTTGCGTTTGCGGCAGGCATGACCATGGTGGTTGCCGCCACTGTGCTGCTTGCAAAGGTGATGGAGGAATTGTCGGTCGTCCATTTGGAAAACTGCTGCGTGCTTGCCGGCTCATTCGCCACAATAATCACGGTTGCACCCGCCACATAACTGCCCGAACCGCTTCCGTTCTTTACAGTCAGTGTGTACAGCGTGGAAGAATTATTTCCGCTGACGCTTCCGTTCCCGTTATTTCCGCTGTTATTGCCGCCGCTATTTCCGCCATTGTTTCCGCCGCTATTACCGCCGTTGCTGCTGTTCTTTTCGTACTGCGCGTAGGTATCCGTATCCTTGGTAATATTGGTGATGGCAGGTCTCCATCCGGTAAAGGTATACCCGTCTCTGGCAGGCGCCTGCGGTGTGATGGCACTCTCTCCCGACGCCACCTTCTGGGTATACAGCACATTATCGTTATAGTCGATGAATCTGACCGTGTACTTGGTGTCCTCGGAATCGATCTTCTGGTACTGTGCCACGATATCCATATCTCTGCTGACATTGGTATAGTTAGGCAGCCAGCCGGTGAAGGTGTAGCCCTCTCTCACCGGATTCTCGGGAGGCGTTGCATCCGAGCCAATCAAAACGCTTTCCTCTTTCAGTATGGTCTGGTCCCAGTCCCAGAAAATCACATCAAACGTGGTCGTAATGGGCTTGTCCGTAATCTTTATATTGTCATATTCATTAGCGTAGGTCTCCGCAGCACTGCCGCTCTCACAGTAGAACTCTATTGTGTTGTACGGCTTTGCCGGATCCGTGCCGGGATACTCCGGCGTATTGAAAGCCTTCGGGTCAATGTAGGTCACGCTGCCGGGAATATCCAGATAGCGCACATTACTGTCTGCGAACGCGTCCTTGCTGATAGATTTACAGGTAGTAGGCAACGTCACAGAGTACAGGCTGGATGTATTGTAGAACGCCTTCTCCGGGATTGCCGTAACAGAAGAGGAACCAAGATCGATAGAGCCGACCTCCTCGCAATCCATGAACGCTTCCTTTGCAATACTTGTAACGCCAGCCAGCTCCGAACCGCTTATGGAACCGGGTGTGCTCAGCTTACCCCTGGATTCCAGACACTGTACGATGGAATCCTTCGATCCGTTATCCAGACCATAGATGATCGCATTGCCGGTGGTAAAGTACGGACCGCCGGAGAAGCCTACATCCTCAAGCAGCGGACAATCCTTGAAAGGTCTTAAGCCCATGGAGGATACCGTCGAGGAAAGCGTCACATTCGCAAGCTGCTCGTTGTTGCAGAACGCATAATTTCCCACGCTGCTTCCGCCTGCCGACATATTAAATGTGGTCAGCGCGGACTCCGAGCCTGCTCCGCCGGAGGTATAATCATAGGCGATGGCATAATCGTCCAGCTTTGCCTCTCCGCCTGTGATATTGATCTGCTTCAGGGATTTACAGCCGCTGAAGGAGTACGGTGTGTACTCGTCTATATCTGCAAAGGTAATCGTCTGGATATTGATATCCGCACTCTGTCCGGAAACCGGGGTCACTGTGTAGGAACCATCCGTTCCCTCTGTTCCCGTAACACCGGAGAACAGGCCCGTAGCGTAAGCTTTGACGCCGGACGGTACGGACAGATTCAACGCCGCGTTGACAATCTGCCACTGGTAATCCGTAACTTCCGTATTCTTATCAATCAGGTAAGACTCATAATCAGCAATCGCATCCCTTGCTGCAGTCTCAAAGTCCGAAGTGATATACGGATAATTGGAACTGGTATACTTGGAACCTGCTTTCAATTCCGCGAAGGTGGGGTAATCCACCAGCGTTGCCGCTCCGGCTCCCGTCAGCGGATCCGCCGTATACTGGATCTCCAGATTTGTCGGCCAACCACTGTAGTAGGTGATGTAGGATTTGGTCTGTGCGCCCGCATTAATTGTGCTGGACGGATTCATTGCAAAATCATACGGGATGATTCCGCTTCCTACCGTACCGGTAAACGTCAGCTTCGGAGACAGATTCGTTGTCAAAAAATCCTTGTTGGTACATCCGGTAGCGTGAAGTTCCACCACCTGGGTTGCAAAAGCGTCGGTTCCGATAAAGGTGACTGCCGCCGCGTCTGCAAAAATCACATCCTTCAGGTTATGGCATCCCTTAAATGCGCTCTCATTGATCCTCGTCACCGTAGCGGGAATCGTGATCTTCTTTAAGAAGCAGTTACCAGAAAAGCTTCCGGAATTGATGGCAGAAATGCCGTAAGGGCCGATTGACGCAGGAATCTCCACCTCTTCCACTTCTTTTGTCATGTTAAAATACAACAGTTCGTTCAAGGAATTGACCTGATAGGTCAATTCGGCTGTCTTAGCCTCTCCCACATCTCCGATTGCCTTCACTCTCTGGATAATCTCATATCGGTCTTCATCGGAGTATTTGAATGCAATTGCATTTTCCTTTGTAAAGGTATGCGTCGCAGAGGTTCCGTTCGCCTCAAAATAGAAGGTGGTCGCCACATCTCCCTTGAAGTTGTCCACCGTATAGGTAGTAGTTCCTACAAATGTAGTATAAGGACTCTCCACCAAAATATGGGTCAGAGAATTACAACCCTCGAAATTATTCAGGTTTACCGTATCGGTGGAGGCGCTGATGGATTCCGGCAGCGTAAGCTCTCGCAGTCCGGTACAGCCCTTGAATGCATAATATCCGATCTGGGCAAGAGTTACATTTAAGCCTTCCGCTGCGCCCGACAGATCCAGTCCTCCTGTTGTGGAATCGCTTCCCAGTCTGGTACAGCCCTCAAAAGCGTGATCATAGATCATCTTTACGCTGGCAGGTATCTTGAAGTTCGTCATCGCACGGCAGTTTAAGAATGTATAGTCGGAAATGTACTGGATCCTGGAAGTGAAATCAAGTCCGATCTCCTTCATGTTCACACACTCCGCAAACGCATACTTTCCGATCTCGGTCAGACCGTTTCCAAGTTCAATTTTCTCCAGAGCCGTACATCCGTAGAACGCATAGTTTCCGATTCCCATCAGGTTCTCGCCCACCACCAGCGTCCGTATGTTGCTCTCGTTTGCAAACACGCCGTTTGCGCTGGACATATTGATCACCTTGTCGCTGGCGTTTGTACCTTCCGCAATGATCCACTCCTGCACAGCGCCGGTCGCGCCCACTGCCGCCGGGTTGCTGGTCAGGGACTGGTTGCCTATGTACATAACCGGTACGCTCTTGATCCACTGCTCCGCATTGGTCTCCGTCCTGTTGTATTTGTAGCCGTCCGCACCATTGTATGCACCGGCATCGTCACGGTAATAGAACTGAGACAGATCCAGCGTGCTCCAGTTGACAGAATCCGTATAGTAGCAAGGCTTGAATTCCGCCTCACTGATCAGAATGGCATTTCCGGTGGACACATCCGTCTCATACTTTGCGGGTGCAGACATATAATACAGCGGCTTCTGGTTTCTTCCCACTGCAACATAGCCGGTTCTTCCGCCGACATTTTCATTAAATTTGGTGTATGCCTCCACATAACTGGGAATTTCGAGTCTGTTATCTGTCAGGTTGGTCGCATTGTATCCGAGAATCACGGCGATTTTATCCGGACTGGTTTCGGATGCATTCACAAACGCGAACTGATAGGTACCGTCTCCCGTGGTATATATGGTCTCACAGCCTTTTGGGATCACCGGAATCACGGACTGGTTGCCCGCTCCTACCGTACCGTCCGGCGATACATGACCGATCAGGTCGTCCCATGTGTATTTTACATCCCCTGCAGCGCTGGTTTGTGGTACCGGTATGTATGCCACAAGAATCGCCGTGATCAGGCAGATCACTCCCAGCGTGCGGCGCATCCTCCTGCGAAGTTTGTAATTTCTTTTCTTCATCCCTTGTTTTCTCATTGATATTCTCCTATTTAACCCTCTTTGCCACCACCACAAACCGCCCGTAATCCGTATAGTAATCACAAGTGGAAAGTGTCAGCAGCTCGTCCCCATATTCGGCCGTCACCCCCGTATCATACAGAGATAACGCCGCCATCTCTCTCATATTGGAATCAAATTCCATCTCCGATGCTGCATCTACGAACTGATAATACTTGAAAACAATTTCATTTTCCTCATAGATCTTCGATCGGAATACATACATGACCTCGTAGGTTCCCTTTTCGTAAATGGTATCAAACTGAATATACCTGTGGTCCTTGTAAAAGTCCTCCGAGCTGTATTTTGTAAGCTGTCCAAACATCCTGCCGCTTCGCATGTGATGTCCGTAAATGATCAGATTTGTGGATCTCGGGAAGATACTGCAATCCTTATCTAGAAAAATGCTGCCGTTCCGATCCTCCTCCTGATCAAAATTGTGTTTCAGGTAATATTCGTTGTTGCTTGTCTGAAGCACAGGGTAATCTATATGTGTATCGTCAATTTTGACCCATCCGATTAGCTTTTTATTCAAACTATATAAAGTTTTATATTCTTCCAGCACCTCCGGCACCACCAGTTCCTGATCATCGTAGTGGATCACCACGGTTTCCTTTGTCGTTACAGGCGGTGCTTCCGCTCCTTTCAGGCTCTGCTGTCTGCTGGCATAATCATCCAGGCGTTTGGTTTGGTAAGAATAGACTCCGAGGTAAGTAAAGCATCCCAATGCCACGCACATGCATCCGGCTATGATGAGCCTTCTGATCCGCTCCCGCTTACGCAATTCGGACAGTATCTCCTTTTGCATCTCGGGATCATAGTCCTCAAGTCTGACTGCTTTCTTTTTAGTGGTGGATCTGCCTCCCGTGCGCCGTGTCCCTCCGGTTTTCCCCGTTGTTCCCTGACGCCGTCCGTTTCCCCTTTTTGCTCCGGCTAGCCTGTCCTCATCCGCCTTGCGCCGCTCCTGTAAGAGAATTTCCATCTCCTCCAAAAGGTCGTTGCCCAAAATGGTGCGGAAACGGTACTTACCGCTCTTTAAGTCCTTGACAAGACGCTCTATCTCCTCCGTCCGGTCCGTGTCATATCGCTTTTTCAGTTGTTCTATGTATGCGGCGTCCCGCTTTGCGGCCTCATAGTCCGCCGAAGTCCGAAATTGCCTCCCTGCGATTTCATACATCTGCGTACACACTCCCGTAGCGCATGTCCTCGGACAAGGCTTTCCATTGTTTTCTATATCTCTTATTTTACTATATCTTGAAATTAATTCAAGTATTTTTACAACATCTGCATATCTGCACAATATCATTTTTCATTTTTCATCTTTTTGCTGTCAATCAAGGAAACATTGACATGCCTCCCCACATACTATAAAGCATAACAAAACCTGGAGGCACTTACAATGAGTGACTTAACTGCAACAAACTGCGGATGTTCCAACAACTGCAACAGCAACAACAGCGGCTGCGGCTGCATGTGGATTATCCTTCTGCTCTTATTCTGCGGAAACGGATGCGGCAACGGCATCGGAACCATCGGTGGCTGTGGCGACGGCTGCAACAACAATAGCTGTGACTGGCTGATCTGGATCCTCCTGATCTCCTGCTTCTGCGGAAACAACAACGGCTGCGGCTGCTAGTAAACAGCTCCATTGCGGGCAGGCTCTTTTACAGAGCCTGCTCTACGCATACAGAACTTTTTCTTTTCATATGATTTAAAAAACACGAATGGGCAGGGGACACCGCATGGATGAAAACAAGCAGCCGGACAAAATACAGGCTTTTGACATGCTCTTTACCACCAATCATATCCAGATATATAAAATACTGCTTCCCTACTTTGAGCCGTCCATGCAGAAGCAGCTCGCCGTTTTGATCAAGTACATGGAATTTCGCTATACGCTTACTTATTTTAAAAACCACCCCTACGCCTATCAGCCGAAGGAGGACTCCTCGGACACGGAGGCTGTCTGCAAAGAGATCCTGCCCTTCTGCTCCTCCTCGGAAAAAGAAAAGATCCGCAAAATGCTGGAGGTCTCCTCCTCCATGAAAAATGCAAAAGAGATGATGGAAACCATGTCCGCAATGAAGGAGCTTTTCCCGGACGGATTCTCCTTCGGGGAAAACGGGGATGGCGCTCCCGATCTGATGCAGATGTTTCAAATGTTTGGAAATTAAGGAATGGAGATTGCTATGGAAAACAAACCGGAATGGATGAAAGATCCGTTGGTACAGCATATCGAAGAAAAGAAGCTTGCCTTTTTAAGCGAGCTTGTCTTTGGCGGAAAGGGAAAGACACAGAAGGAAATGATGCCGTTCATGATGATGAAAATGAAACAGGCAAAAGCGGAACACATCTCCTTTTCTCCTGCCGAGGTTACCGCCGTGGTGGAGGCGATCAAAAAGCACAGCTCCCCCGAAGAAAAGGAACAGATCGACCGGATTCTGAAAAAAGCCGGTTCCCGGTAAAGAAAAAGGCAAAACAGGAAACGTCTCCGCCTCCGCTTTGCCTTTTGTCTGAACTCAGTCTGTTTTTACGGTTTTACCACGATATTGACAATTCTGCCCGGTACATAGATTTCCTTTACAACCGTGCCGGAAAGCTTGCTTCCGAGAGCTTCCTTTGCCATGGCGATCACCTTGTCCTTCTCCTCATCCTTGGAGATCTGCACGGTGGTCTTGGTCTTTCCGTTGATCTGGACAGCCACCTCCACGGTTGCCTCAACGGTCTTCTCCTCCTCGTAAACCGGCCATGTGGTCTGATAGATCTTTCCCTCACAGTCCACGGTCTGCCAGAGCTCCTCCGTGATATGGGGCGCTACGGGATTCAGCAGGGTTAAAAGGGTCTTGAACTCTCCCTTCGTCACCGCATTCTTCTTGTAGAACTCATTTAACAGCGTCATCATGGCTGCGATTGCCGTATTGTACTTCAGATTTTCAAAGTCTGAGCTTACCTTCTTGATGGTCTGATGCATGCGGGTCTCCATGTCCCCGGAATATCCCTCCTCATCCGTCAGGATATCCTGCAGCTTCCATACACGCTCAAGGAATCTGCGGCAGCCCTTTACGCCGTCCTCGCTCCATGCGGCGCTCAGGTCAAAGGCGCCGATGAACATCTCGTAGGTACGCAGCGTGTCTGCGCCGTACTCTCTCACAATGTCGTCCGGGTTTACCACATTTCCTCTGGACTTGCTCATCTTCTCGCCGTTTGATCCCAGAATCATGCCATGGGAGGTTCTCTTCTGATAAGGTTCCGGACAGGGAACCACGCCCTGATCATACAGAAATCTGTGCCAGAATCTGGAATAAAGCAAATGCAGCGTGGTGTGCTCCATGCCGCCGTTGTACCAGTCCACCGGCAGCCAGTATTTCAATGCCTCCGGGCTCGCCAGCGCCTTGTCGTTGTGAGGATCCGTATATCTTAAGAAATACCATGAGGAGCCCGCCCACTGCGGCATGGTATCCGTCTCCCTCATTGCAGGGCCGCCACAGCAGGGACAGGTCGTCTTGACCCACTCCGTCATGTGCGCCAGAGGGGACTCGCCGTTGTCCGTGGGCATATAGCTCTCCACATCGGGAAGCTCAAGCGGCAGCTCACTCTCGGGCAGTGCCACATAGCCGCACTTCTCGCACTTCACCACGGGAATGGGCTCGCCCCAGTAGCGCTGTCTGGAAAATACCCAGTCGCGCAGCTTATAGTTGGTCTTCTCATGGCCGATTCCCTTCTCCGTGAGGAACTCGATGATCTTCTTCTTTGCATCCGCAACGCTCAGACCGTTCAGGAACTCGGAGTTGACCAGCGTGCCGGTTGCCACATCCGTAAACACCGCTTCATTGACGTCCACAGGGCTTCCCGCAACCACCTCAATAATGGGCATTCCGAATTTCTTTGCAAACTCCCAGTCTCTCTCGTCATGGGCGGGCACTGCCATAATGGCGCCCGTTCCGTATGTCATCAGCACATAGTCTGAAATCCAGACGGGAATCTCTTTGCCGTTGACGGGATTGACCGCCGTAAGTCCCTGCAGCATGACGCCGGTCTTGTCCTTCGCGATCTCCGTGCGCTCAAAGTCCGACTTCTTCGCTGCCATTTCCCTGTATGCCGTCACATCATCCCAGTTTTTGATATCTGCCTTATACTTGTCAATAAAAGGATGCTCCGGGCTCATTACCATATAGGTCACGCCGAACAGCGTGTCGGGTCTGGTGGTGTAGACCGTCAGCTTATCCTCTTTGTCCTTCAAAATGAAATCCACTTCCGCACCGGTGGACTTTCCGATCCAGTTTTTCTGGGATACCTTGACACGCTCGATATAATCTACCGTATCAAGCCCCTCCAGAAGCTTCTCCGCATAGTCCGTGATTTTTAACATCCACTGGCTCTTTACCTTGCGGACTACCTCGCTGCCACAGCGCTCGCAGACTCCGTTTACCACTTCCTCATTGGCAAGACCTACCTTGCAGGAGGTACACCAGTTGATCGGCATCTCCGTCTTGTACGCAAGCCCGGCATTGAAAAGCTTTAAAAAGATCCACTGTGTCCATTTGTAATAGTTCACATCCGTGGTGTTGATCTCTCTGTCCCAGTCAAAGGAATAACCGAGGGAATGGAGCTGCTCCTTGAATCTTGCCACATTGTTCTTGGTCACGATCTTCGGATGAATGTGATTCTTGATTGCATAGTTTTCCGTGGGAAGTCCGAAGGCATCCCAGCCCATGGGATACAACACGTTGTACCCCTGCATTCTTCTCTTTCTTGCCACAATATCAAGCGCCGTATAAGGACGGGGATGTCCCACATGAAGTCCCTGTCCAGACGGGTACGGGAATTCCACAAGCGCATAGTATTTCGGCTTGGTATAGTCATTTGAGGTTGCAAACGCCTTCTCGTCGTCCCATACCTTCTGCCACTTTGTCTCCACTTCTCTGTGATTGTACGGTACTGCCATTTTCTTTCCTCTCTTCCGCTTTAAATTATTTTCCTATGATACATAAAAAAGAATCCTGAAAAGCAGGATTCTCCGCCTGCGGCGGGTCGCTTTCGCGACATGATACCTCTCCGCCGCAGTGCGATCCTGCCCGGAGGGCTTATTGTTTTATCATAGGGAAATTACTTCGTAATTTCCCTATGATAAAACAATAAGCCCTCTCATCTCACTTAGAGACGAAAGGGCTTTGCTTCCGTGGTACCACTCTAATTCGGAGATTTCTCTCTCCGCACTCGAAAACCGCTAACGGGGTCTGCCGCCTGCGGCTACTCATCCGGCCCGCACCGCCGATCAATTCTGCGACGCCACAGCCAAATCTTCCCCACAGGAACTCCGGAACCAGTTCGGAACACGCTTCCACAGCCTCGCACCGCCCGGCTGCTCTCTGAAAAAAACAATATCCCTACTACTTTCCATCAACATTTCACAAATATAGGTTCATTGTAATCATCCGCCCCGCCGTTGTCAACTGTTTTTTCCATCCTGTGCGCCCGCACTCCCATGTGCCGGCGCGTCAGTGATAACCTGAACTCAATATATTGTACCTATGAAACCGGCAAACGGGAGTTGCCCTTCGAGCCGACGTTACCCTCGTCAAATTCTACGATGTCTCTTTAGACTCTATCGGCAGTCTGACGAGCAATACGGCTCTGCCGCATTTACTTTTTTAAGCGTCCCCTGTATAAACATTTAAACAAATCACAGTTTGTTTCTATTGAAATATGATTAAACTACATTTTAGAAAATTTTATAAATTCATATGGCAGCCCTATGCCCTCAGAAAATTTATAGATTTCTTCTTTTTCCTCATCACTCATTTCGTCATAGAAAGGGCGATCCGACACTTTCTGGTATGTTTTAACTTCGTCTATTTTCAGTACATCACCCCATGGGGCAATGTATAATTCCCCAACTTTATATTTTCCAATTTCTTTATATACTCTCGTGGTATAACAATATCCCAATTTGTTTAAATAATTTTGAATTGACCCATATTCATGTTCAGGGAATGATATTTCTTGAAGCATATAATAAACCTCCCATCATTGTAAAACATAAAATCTCATTATAGTATTCGATGCCGATTTGAGATGTTTAAATTATATCATTTGCAAGTTCCGCCCTTGATTGCCCGGCGTACCTCGGAAATCATTTTTTACTCCACGGGTACAGCAGAGCAAAACCCGTCTCCTGTACCCGTTTCAAGCCGGTTTTGATACATCGGACGGGTACAGAACGGCAAAAGTGGTCATCTGTACCCTAAAAAAACTGAATTTTGCTCGTATTTAGGGTACAGAATGGCAAAAACTGCTTCCTGTACCCGTCCCAAGCGATTTTTTCCTCCTTTTTAGGGTACAAAATGGCAAAAAACGCCTCCTGTACCCGTCAGAACATATAAAACTGAAATATCTCCCATTGTCCCGTATCTTGCTCTCTTACCAGCGTCCACCCGGTTTGTACGGTATAGCTCTCGTACTTCATGGCGAGATCACAATCCATTTCAAAGAAAATCCAATTCTGTGGCTCAAAATCGTACTGCTCCATCACTTTGTATTGATAGTAGTAGGTGACATTTTCCGGTGCATATTTCAAATCGTACACCGTAAAGCGCAGCCACTCCAGATCATACTCAATGGATTGTCGCAATTCCGCCTCGTCTGCCAGACATTCCAACACCTCCTCCCTGTCCCCATTTTCCAGTGCATTCACATACTGTATCACCACCTCCCTGGCAGCCGCAATCTCCGCCCTCGAGTGACCGTTTGCGTCCGGTTTCCGATAATACAGATAAATTCCAAGAACACCTCCCACGAGAATCAACAGGACAAGCAGCAAAGCCAGAATCGAATACTTTCTATGCTTCCGGGTATGCAGCATATAATCCACCCTTTTCTTTAATTGCCCCTTTCCGAATCCCAAGCCGTTGCCGACAGTCTGCCCGTATACCGCAGCATTCACATAATGCAGGGCATATTCCTTTGGGTGAATCTCGTACCTGTGAAGAACTTCATAGTCGCATCGATATTCCATATCCTCCCTGAGGCATCTGAAGAACAGGAAATTCACATAGGGCAAAAACCAATACAAGCTTCCCGTTATTTCCATCAGTATCATCACTGCGGCATGCCTTCGTCTCACATGCTCCATCTCATGCAGCAAAACACTTCTGAGTGCCTCCCCATCCGCCAGCAATGCTCCCGGGATATACACCGCCGGAAGAAAGCCATACACAGCGGGACCAACTCCATCCGTAATTCTGACAGGCATATTTCTCTTTTCAGGCGCGCCGTGCAAAAGAAAATCCTGCACTCCCTCCCCGCAAATTTCCCTGCACCTTTTCTCCGGCAAAACCTGTCTTCCGGATTTCATCCATTCGCAGTGAATTTTTCCATGCATCCTGCAACGTACCGCCAGATGCCAGCCAAGACTGCAAAGAACTCCCACACCCCACACAAGCACAATTCCCTTTTCCAGTCCCTTTTCGTCCCGCTTCTCGTTCAAAAGATTCCGTGTAGTGTCAAATGCATGCGGTGTCCACAATTCATACTCCACCACGTTTCCCCTTCTGATTTCCTTCTGCACGGACGGATAAGGCACGCTTTCTTTTAACAGGCATACCGGAAATAACGCACAGCCAAAGAACAGCACCCACACACATGCCATCACACGCGGATTCATTTGCTTTCCAACCAGTTTTCTGACCAGAAGAATCACACTTCCGACAACCGTCACAAGTAAGATCTGAAACACAATCCAAAGCATTTTTATTCCCCCTCGCTGATCTTATCCAAAACCTCCTTCAGTTCCTCTTCCGATACCTGCTCCGTCTCACAAAAGCACAGTAATGCTTTCTGGTAGGAGCCCATGAAAAATTTATCCACAACCTCTCTCAACGCCGCTTTTTTTCTGGCTTCCTCCCCGTATGCAGGTGCAAATACATGTACTTTCCGCCGTTCTTCCAGAATGGCACCTTTTTTTACCATTCTCCGTACAAAGGTCTTGATCGTACTGTCAGACCATTCCTTTTTTTGCCTTGCTCGTATCACAATTTCCTGCATGGTCAGCGGTGCTTCCCCCTGCAGGATCGTCAGAATGATTTCCTCGCTCTCCGATACCAGATATTTTTCTTCCATAACACCCTATTCCTTCATCTACTTTTATTTCTACCGTCTTTTCCGGAGCAAAAAAGTTACATCACGTAACCTGTTCTTAATTCTAGGTTACGTGATGTAACTCGTAATGTCAATTCCTTTTATTTTTTAGCCAGCTTTCCTAGACCAAAACCATCCAGACCGTCTTTGCGATCAGGTGCGTTGCCGCATGTGCGATCATGGCGTACTGTATGCCGTATCTGCGGTAAAGTCTGCCGTACACAAGCCCCAGACCGCCGTTATACAGAAAACAGCGGAATATGACAAGCGCACCCACGTTCTCAAACATCATGAAGGTGGCGGGCAGATGCCCTGCTGCGAACAGCATCGCCGCCGCAATATTGGCTGCCACAAAGATGCCCTCCGGTATCTGCTCCTTTTCCCGATTGCGGCAAAAAAGCTTCCACAGAAGAAACGCGATCAGTGACAGTACAAACAGTCTGAGCATCACTTCCTCGATCACACCACCGTAGAGCACGGAGGCAATCAGGTTGCTTACGGTTATATTTTTGCAGGCATCCGCCACCTCGGGAATTACGGCTCCGAACAGCCAGTAATCCAGACTGAACGCCACACCGCACACAATACCGAAGATCCCTGCTCTGACCACTTTTCTTTTTTCCAAGCCAAACGGTTTCAGCAGCCCTATTCTGTCCGCCAGCAGATATCCCAAAAATCCGCACACAACCGCATAAAACACTGTCTGCACGACCGTCACTGCCAGATACGGCACATAGCCGCCGATCTGTGTAGCAAGCGTCGCTCTTATCTCTTCGGAATAGCCCTCGTAGGTATAAATTCCGCTAAACAGACCGCCGATCACCGCGGCCGGAAGCAGCGCCGCCACAAACAGCAATATTCTTTTCCACGCAACAACTTTGTTTTTCATTCTTATTCTCCATTCTACAAACGTTTTCTGCAAAAACAAACAGGTCAGGCGTATATCAGCAGGAAAGAATCTGCACCTGAAACTTCTCTACATTCGTAAGATATTCCATAAATCTCCTTCCTCATTGCACCCAACTCATCCGACCCGGTATTGGTTTCCTCAGTTCTCACCGCCCGGTGCGGATATCAGGGTGATCTGTCTGGGCTTGCTTCCCTCCGCAGGCTCCTTCGACAGACAGCTCAGCATCATCTCCTGCATCTTCGTCAGAAATTCCATAAACTCCTCGTCGGTCAGCATCAGGGTCGTGCTGCTCACCGTCAGCATGTCTCTGACAGGATCCGCATCCTTTCCCGCAAAATAGTCCGCAAAGGACTTGCAGAGCGAAAAAAGCGTCGTCTGCACCAAAAGACCGTTGTCCTCCGTCTCCAATGAGGAAAACAGGTCGGCATTCAGCCGGTACACACTCTCCACGGTTCCACGGATCCGGTTCTCCTCCGCCACCACGATCACCTCGTTGTCCGCCAGTATCTTAATATGCCGATACAGGCTGGCGCCGGGGACATCCGAAAGCTTTTTCTTAATCTCCTTCACGGTTCCCTTCTCATGTACCATCAGGTACTGTATCACTCTTTGACGAACCGGATTCATCATCACCTCAGAAAGTTCTGTGCGCAATCTTCCTCACCGCTCCCTCTTTTATTTTTGTTTTTAATTATATTCTCATTTTTGAGAACGTTAAGTCATTTTTATATTCCAGTTGAACATCAAAGGGTTCTTTCTCCGCAAGACTTTGGTTGATCTCCTCCGCGTGGGTGTAGCCAAGCGCGCGGTACGCCGCCTGACTTTCCTTGGAGGAATGTGCGGAAATATACAGTCTGTCCGCACCGATTGCCGCCATCTCCTCCACCGCAAGTGCAAAGAGCCCGCGCCCGATTCCCCAGCCCCGGTACGGTTCCGACACCTGAAAGCACACCAGCTCCGCATATCTTGCAGCTGTCCCGAACAGATGGTGGGAAACAGTGATGAAGCCCACCACCTTTCCATCCGCAAACGCGCCGAATGCCGACTGATCCGTCTCCATATGCCGCTCCACATCCTCCGCAATTTCCCGGCACATATCTACTGACCAGTTCTCCTCAAATTCATTAGGAACCAGCTTCCACTGTCCGTCTGTTTCTCTCCACGATTCATGGATCACCTGATGCCGCACAAATCCATCCAACGAATGGGTGTTGAAATTGTTGCGGCATAGTCTTTCATACCGTACTCCGTTTTCGTTTTCCTGTCTGTCTTTTTCCATTCCTCTGCTCCGTTTCCCGGACACAAAACGGCAGTCCGCAGGCAGGCTTCCCTGTCGCAGCGCGCTTCTGTCCGAAATATTTTTCTGTGACATAAAAAATTCTGTCCGGAAAGCTTTTGTACCATAGGAAGATTACGGAATCATTTCCCATAATAAAAAACAGAGCGCCCCCAAAAAGGGGGCAGCTCTGCGTCCTGCGTCCGTCCGTCATATAAAACACTTTTTTAACTTTCCTCACCGGCTGCTACCTTGTCTGCCCTGGCAGCCACTTCCTTCTCCTGCACATCGGAGGGCGCCTGCTCGTAGCGGGCAAATTCATAGGTATACTCACCTCTGCCTCCCGTCATGGAACGGAGATCCGTGCAGTAGCCGAACAGACCGCTCATGGGAATATCCGCTTCTATGGTCTGCTTGCCTCCGGGTACAGGCGTCATGCCGAGCACCCTGCCTCTGCGCTTGTTCAGATCACCCATAATATCTCCGGTGTAGGCATCCAGCACCGTCACCTTCAGGGATGCGATGGGCTCAAGCAGGATGGGCCCTGCTTCCATAAAGCCCTTCTTGAACGCCTGTATGGTTGCCATCTTGAACGCCATCTCGGAGGAATCTACCGGGTGATAGGAACCGTCGTAGAGAACCGCCTTCACGCCCACCACCGGGTAAGCCGCCATGGGTCCCTTCACCACGGATTCCTGCAGACCCTTCTCCACCGCCGGGAAGAAGTTCTTGGGAACGGCTCCGCCGACCACCTCCTGCTCGAATACATACGGTGTATCCAGATCACCGGAGGGTGAAAAGCGCATCTTTACATGTCCGTACTGACCGTGTCCGCCGGACTGCTTCTTATATTTGTACTCTACATCTGAGGTCTTTTTGATGGTTTCCTTGTAAGCGATCTTGGGACGGCTTAATTCGATCTCCACCTTGTACTCGTTCAACAGCCTGCTGGCAATGATCTCCAGATGCTGATCGCCCATACCGTAGAGAAGGGTCTGTCTGTTCTCCGCATCGTTTACCACCTTCAACGTGAGATCCTCATGCGTCATCTTCTGCAATGCCTGGGAAATCTTATCCACATCTGCCTTGTTCTTCGGCTTGTACCGCAGATAGGTGTACGGCGTGGAGATTTCCCATTTGCCGAACTTGATCGTGGTTGCCTTGGTTGAGAGGCTGTTTCCCGTCCTTGCGGCGGTCAGCTTCGCCAGCGCACCGATGTCCCCCGCGTGAAGCTCCGGCACCTCGATGGGTTTGTTGCCCTGAAGCACATAGAGCTTGCCGATTTTCTCCTCGATATCGCGGTCCACATTGTAGATCAGATCGTCCGTCTTGAGAACGCCGGAATTGACCTTGATCAGGGAATATTTTCCGATGAAGGGATCCACGATGGTTTTCCATATGTAGGCGGATTTCGCCTTGGAGAAATCATAATCCGCATGGTAAATATCGTTTGTCTTCATGTTGATGCCCGCAACCTGACGGTTTTCCGGGCTCGGCATATACTTCACAATATCGTCAAGGAGCGTATATACGCCCTGACAGAGCGTGTTGGAACCCATGCTCATGGGAACGATGCTTCCGTCGCAGACATTGCTCCGCAGCGCTGCCCTGATCTCCGCCTCCGAGAAGGTCTCTCCCCCGAAGTAACGCTCCATCATCTCCTCGCTGGTCTCCGCAACCGCTTCCATCAGGGTGTCACGGCAGATCTGCAGGTTCTGTCTGTTGTATTCCGGGATCTCACAGGGCACGACCTCTTTTCCCTGCCAGCGGTTTCCGGTCTCGGCAATCACGTTGACATATCCCACAAACTTCTCATTCTCCCTGATCGGCAGATTGAAGGGCGCCATCTTCTTTCCGTACTTTGCGGTCATGTCCTCCACCACCTGCCTGAACGAGGCATTGTCCACGTCCATATTGGTCACATAGACGAAGCGGGGCAGTTTGTATTTGTCGCACAGCTCCCACGCCTTCTCCGTTCCGACCTCCACGCCCGCCTTACCGTTTACGACGATAATGGCAGCTCCGGCGGCACTCAGCGCTTCCTCCGCCTCGCCGACAAAATCAAAATATCCGGGCGTATCCAGAATGTTGATCTTGTAACCTTCCCACTCAATGGGAATCACGGAGGTGGAGATGGAAAACTGACGTTTCTGTTCTTCTTTGCTGTAATCGCTCAAGGTGTTTCCATCCGCCACTTTTCCCATTCGTGAGGTGATTCCTGACAGATATCCCATCGCCTCGGCAAGACTGGTCTTTCCGGATCCGCCGTGCCCCAGCAAAACTACGTTTCTGATCTTGTCGGTTGTGTAAACTTTCATAATCGTCGTGTCCTTTCCTTTGAGTTATTTGCATTTTTCACAACATGCTATGCCGTTTTCAAAATACTATGGGTATATTTTACTAAATTATCACACAAATTACAAGTTTTATTCCTCAATTTGCACACAAATTTGTTTTTGCACTTTTACGCTTTAAAGCAAGAAAAATCCCGATTGACTTTCACACGGTAAAATGTTACTATTCTTCTGATTTCTACTGTCATTTATTTGTATGGAGAGAGAATTATGTCAGAACTGACCTGTGGTTTTATCGGACTCGGCCTGATCGGCGGTTCCATTGCAAAAGCGCTGCGCGCCGCCTTTCCCGATGTGAAGATCATTGTTTACGATACCAATCCCGAAACGCTTTCCCTTGCCGCGCGCGAGGGAATCGCAGATGTGTGTGCCCCCGGCATCACCTCTTTGTTTTCGGAATGTCATTATTTATTTTTATGCGCTCCGGTCTCCCACAATGACCGGAATCTGGAGGAACTCAAAACGATCCTTTCCCCCGGCTGCATTCTCACGGACGTGGGAAGCGTAAAATCCACCACCCACGCACATGTTGCGGCTGCCGGGCTCTCCCGCCAGTTCATCGGCGGACACCCCATGGCGGGCAGTGAGCGGATCGGCTACCAGAATTCCAAGGCGCTGCTTTTACAGAATGCCTACTATATCCTGACACCGTCCGCCGAGGTTCCCTACGACCGGCTTCTGGCAATGCAGAATCTGGTGGAAAAGCTGGGGGCAATCCCTCTTGTGCTCTCCTGTGAGCAGCATGATTTTGTCACCGCCGCGATCAGCCATCTTCCCCATGTGGTTGCCGCTTCCCTTGTGAATATGGTGCGGGAGACCGACACGGAGGACGGCATCATGAAACAGATTGCCGCCGGCGGTTTCAAGGATATCACCCGGATTGCCTCGTCTTCCCCCATCATGTGGCAGCAGATCTGCCTGACCAACGGGGAAAATATCTCCCGTCTGCTCTCCGCCTATATCGACCTTCTGATGCAGGCAAAGACAGCCTTGGACGGGCGCGACGCAGAGGCGTTGTACCGGCTTTTTTCCGATGCCCGCACCTACCGGGAATCCTTCTCCAACGCATCCGCAGGCCCCATCAAGCGCGTATTTGATCTCACGGTGGACATTGCCGACAAGCCCGGCTCCATCGCCGCCATCGTAACGCTCCTTGCTTCTCAGGGACTGAATATAAAAAATATAGGCATCACCCACAACCGTGAGGTTGCGGAGGGTGCCATGCGGATTGAGTTCTATGAGGAGGCAGATGTGGCAAAGGGTGCCGCCCTGCTCAAAGATAGTGGGTATGAAACCTTCGGTTTATCGCTCTGAGGATCAGTATTCCGAAGATACCGCCGCAGGTATCCAGAATCACATCCGGTATGCCGGCGCACCTGCCGGGCACAAAATACTGGTGCCACTCATCAAGGGCTGCCGATGCCGCCACCCAGAATACCCCTATGGCAAGCTGCACTGCGGATCGCTTTATGGGAAGCTCCCTTAAGATGCGCTCCACAAGAATCCCCATAAAGGCATACTCCGAAAAATGAGCCAGTTTGCGGACGGGAAAGCCCATGGATTCTGCCAGCGCATCTATCTGAACCGGACTCATGCTCCGTCCCGCAAGGAAGTTGAAGCCTTCCGCCAGAAACCGGCAGACTGCATCGCTGAGCCCTCCGGAGGTTTCCCCGTCCTGCGCCGAAAAGGAAAAAATCACACCGTACCAAAACAACAAAAGGACACCGGCAACGACCGCCGGTATCCTTCTTTTTATTTTATCCGTCATTTGCCTTCTTCCACCGTCTGGTAAGTCTCAATGCGGAAGGCATCCATCTCCGGAAGCCCTACAAAAACCGCACCGTATGCGATGGTGTCCTCTTTTTTCTCGATCCTGACGATCTCCAAAACCGCATGCAGCACTTCCTTCGTCCAGATAGTCAGATAGGCTTCGTAGATTGCACCGATCGTAAGCGGCTCCTTACAGGTAAACCCGACTCCCGATTTCGAAACATCCACAACCTCAATATCCACTTCCTCTGTCTTCTGGTTGTCCAGACGCTTCATCAACAGCTTGGACGTCAGCTCCGTGCGCTTTGCTTTCCTTCTCTCTTCCATGTGTGACCCCTTTCCCGATCAAAATTTAGTTCATTATACCAAACCTCTCCGGAAAAGTAAACGTCAATGAATGAACATGGCATCACCGAAGGAGAAAAAGCGGTAGCGCTCCCGGATTGCCGTCTCGTACGCCGCCAGCACATGCTCCCGTCCCGCCAGCGCGGAGACAAGCATCACCAGCGTGGATTCCGGCAGATGGAAATTGGTGATCAGCGCATCCAGCACCTTGAAGCGGTAACCCGGATAAATAAAGATCTCCGTGTTGTCGCAGCCGGGCTGCACCACCCCGTTTTCATCCGCGGCGCTCTCCACCGTCCTGCAGCTTGTGGTTCCCACACAGATCACGCGGTGCCCGGACTGCTTTGCCCGGTTGATCTTTTCCGCTGCTTCCTCCGTGACCTGATAAAACTCGGAATGCATATGATGCTCTAAAATATTATCCACCTTGACCGGCCGGAAGGTTCCCAGGCCCACATGCAGTGTCACATAGGCAATGTCCACTCCCTTTCTGCCGATCTCCTCAAGCAGCTCCTGCGTAAAGTGAAGTCCGGCAGTGGGCGCCGCCGCGCTGCCCTCGTACTTCGCATACACAGTCTGGTATCTGTTTTTGTCCGCCAGCTTGTGGATGATGTAAGGCGGCAGCGGCATCTCACCCAGCCGATCCAGAATTTCTTCAAAAATTCCTTCGTAGGAAAACCGGATCAGCCGGTTGCCCTCCTCCACCGTTTCTAACACCTCCGCATGCAGCAGACCGTCCCCGAACACCAGACGGGTTCCGGGCTTGCATTTTTTTCCGGGCTTTACAAGGGTCTCCCAGACATCGTTTTCCCTGCGTTTCAGTAACAGCACTTCCACCGCGGCATGGGTATCCTCCTTGGCTCCGAGCAGCCTTGCGGGAATCACCTTCGTGTTGTTCAGCACCAGACAATCCCCCGGCTCAAGGTACTGCACGATCTCCCGGAAAATGTGATGCTCCACCTCGCCGGTCTCTTTGTCAAGCACCAGCAGTCTTGAGGAAGAACGATCCGCCAGAGGATCCTGTGCGATCAGTTCCTCCGGCAGGTCAAAATAAAAATCGGATTTTTTCAGCTCTGCCATTACAAGCAGGCTCCTTCCACAAATGCCTTGTAGCCGCGGTATGCTTCATAGATATCCGCCTTGCTGGTTGCCTCCCAGGGTGCATGCATATTCAGCACAGCCACGCCGCTGTCGATCACGTTCATGCCGTAGAGCGCCAGAATATAAGCGATGGTTCCGCCGCCGCCCACATCTACCTTGCCAAGCTCCGCCGTCTGGAAACGGATATTCTTCTCCTCGTAGATTCTTCTGATGTGCGCCATATACTCCGCGTTTGCATCGTTGGAGCCGGACTTTCCTCTTGCGCCCGTATACTTGTTGAACACCATTCCCTTTCCGAGGAATGCCGCATTCTTCTTTTCAAAGCAGGAAGCGTAGCTGGGATCATAGCCAGCGCTCACATCTGAGGACAGCATGCAGGAATGAGCCAGACATCTTCTCAGCTTCAGCTCGCTGTAATCGCCCGCAAGCTCCATCAGCTCAGCCAGACTGTTCTCAAAGAAGCGGGACTGCATACCGGTTGCGCCCACGGAGCCGATCTCCTCCTTGTCCACCAGAATACAGCACATGGTTCTGTCCGTTTTCTTGGTATCCAGCATTGCTTTCAGGGATGTGAACGCGCACACTCTGTCGTCCTGACCGTATGCCAGGATCATGCTTCTGTCAAAGCCTGCCTCGCGGGCCTTTCCAGCGGGAACGATCTCAAGCTCTGCCGAGATGAAATCCTCCTCATCAATGTCATAGCTCTTTTTGAGAATGGCAAGCACGCCCGCCTTGACTGCGGTTTTTGCCTTCTCCTTCTCGGACTCGTCCTTATCTTCTTCATCCGCCTTTATGGAGATGGGTCTGCTTCCCACGATCAGGTCGAGAGCCTCTCCCTCAATCACCTTTGCAGCCTTCTTCTCAAGCTGCTCGCCAGCCAGATGGATCAGCAGATCGGAGATGAAAAATACGGGATCGTCCTCTTCCTCGCCAACATTCAATTCCACGGTGGTGCCGTCCTTCTTCACGATCACGCCGTGCAGTGCCAGAGGAAGCGTCACCCACTGGTATTTCTTCACACCGCCGTAATAATGGGTATCCAGATAAGCAAAGGACCCATCCGGATCCTCATAGAGCGGATTCTGCTTTACATCGATTCTGGGGGAATCGATATGGGCACCCAGAATGTTCATACCCTCTGAGAAAGGCTTGCTGCCGATCTGATAGATCGCAATGGACTTGTTCATCCAGACGGAATAGATCTTGTCACCCTTCTTTAACTTCTTTCCCTGTGCGATTGCCTTCTCAAGCTCAATATAGCCGGCAGCCTCGATCATGTTTACGATGGTGTCGATGCACTCTCTCTCCGTCTTGCCGTTGTCCAGAAACACACGGTACTGATCGGAGATCTGCTCCAGCTCCTTCAATTCCTTTTCATCATACTCATTCCACAAATTCTTGCGTTCCATACTGCAATCTCCCTTCTTTTCCATTATTGTCTATTACTGTCTGAGCTGTGCGCCAAGCTGCTCCAGCCCGTTCAAAATCTTCTTCATGGCACCCGAGACATCTGCCTCCTCCAGGGTTCTGTCCTTCGCCCTGAAGGAGATGGAGTAAGCCATGGACTTGTAGCCTTCCTTGATCTGATCTCCCTCATAGATGTCGAACAGCTTGTAAGACTCCAGAATCTTTCCGCCTCTCTGTGCAATCACTGCCTCGATCTGTCCAGCCAGAACATCCTTGCTCACCACCATGGAAATATCCCTGGTGACCGCAGGATACTTTGCAATGCCCTCATACTTGCGGTCGAAGGTGGCAAACGGAAGCACGTTCGGCATATCCAGAACCGCTACATACGCTCTGGTTCCCAGATTGTAGTTGTCACACACAGCAGGATGCACCTCACCCAGAAATCCGATCAGCACATCCCCGTAGAACATATTTGCCTGCCTGCCGGGATGCAGGAAATTCTTTCCGGCCTTCGGATCATAGGTCACATGCCCACGCATGCCGATGCTCTCCAGAAACTCCTCGATCACACCCTTCAGCGTAAAGAAATCTCCCTCGCCGTACATGCCCAGTGTAAACTGCATTCTCTCATCCGGCAGCTCCTCCAGAGGAAGCTTCTTCGGAATATATACATTGCCCAGTTCATACAGACGGACATCTTTATTTCTTCTGTTGTAGTTGGTGGCAAGGCCGGTCAGCATACCGTTCAGGGAAACGGTTCTCATCACGGAGAAATCCTCTCCCAGAGGGTTGGAAATGGTGATCGCGTTCCTTGCGGGATCATCCGCGTCAAGCAGCAGCTTGTCGAACACCTTGGGGCTTTCAAAGGAATAGGTCATTCCCTGCGAGAACCCGCAGAACTCTGCGATATCACGCGCCTTCTGCTCAATGCGGAGCTTGAAGGAAAGCTTGCCCATGGTGGACTCTCCCTTGGGAAGCGTCACCGGAATCTTGTCATAGCCGTAGAAACGGGCCACTTCCTCCGCCATGTCCGCGCGTCCCACCAGATCCTGACGGAAAGAGGGAATCTCCAGCACGATGCTGCCGTCCGCTTCTGTCAGCACGCCGACCTCCAGCTTTCTGAAGATATCAAGCATCTGCTCCGGCGAAATGTCCGTTCCCAAAAGGTCATTGTATCTCTGCGGCTCAAAGGGGATTTTTTTAAGCGGTGCCAGCGGTGCGCATACATCCACCGTTCCGCCCACGACCTCGCCGCAGCCCAGTTCTTCAATGAGCTGGCAGGCACGGTCAATCGCTGCCTTTGCATTTCTGGGATCCAGTCCCTTCTCAAACTTGCCGGAGGCATCCGTGCGAAGCCCCAGACGCTTTGCGGATCTGCGGATATTGGGGCCGTTAAAGGTAGCCGCCTCAAACAGTACCGTATGCACATCATCGGTGATCTTGGAATTTTCACCGCCCATAATACCGGCGATACCGATCTCCTTTTCCGCGTCGCAGATCATCAGTACATCCTTGTCCAGCTTGCGCATCTGTCCGTCCAGTGTCCGGAACTCATCTCCGTCCTTGGCACGGCGCACAATGATCTTCCTGCCCGCCACCGTGTCCAGATCGAAGGCATGCATGGGCTGTCCGTATTCTTCCATGACATAGTTTGTTATGTCGACCAGATTGTTGATGGGGCGAATACCGCTGGCTGCCAGTCTTCTCTGCATCCACTCCGGGGAAGGGCCGATCTTGATGTTTTTGCAGACCCTCGCGCAGTAGCGGGTGCAAAGCTCCTCATCCTGCACTTCCACGCTGATGTAATCCTTCACATCTTCCCCGTTTTCCTTCACCGTAACCTCGGGTGCGACAAAGGGCTTTCCGAATGTGTTGGCTGCCTCTCTTGCAATTCCGAGCACACTGTAGCAGTCCACCCTGTTGCTGGTGATCTCATATTCAAATACCGTATCCCGCAGTCCCAGACGCGCCACGGCATCCTCACCGGGAACCGCATCCGCCGGGAAAATATAGATTCCGTCCTCCGGTGCATCAGGGTACATATCCTTCGTGGAGCCCAGCTCCTCGATGGAGCACATCATACCGTTGGAGGGAACGCCCCTCAGCTTGCCTGCCTTGATTGCAATGCCGTTCTCGGGAAGCGGACCGCCGTCATGTCCGCCGGCAACTCTGCCGCCGTCAAGTACAACGGGAACCTTGTCTCCCACCTTGACATTGTGTGCGCCCGTCACAATCTGGATCGTCTCCGTTCCCACATTGACCTGACACACGATCAGTTTGTCCGCATCAGGGTGCGCCTCGATGCTCAGGATCTCTCCCACTACGATCTTTTCCAAATTTTTATCCAGTCTCTCAAAGCCCTCTACTTTGGTGCCGGTCAGCGTCATTCTGTCGCAGTATTCCTGATCCGTGCACTCAAGTCCGGGCACATATGCCTTAATCCATGATAATGCTGTATTCATGTCGTCCTTCCTTTCCGCGCCTAGAATTGTTTCAAGAAACGAATATCGTTCTCGTAGAGCAGACGCATGTCGTCAATCTCATATTTCAACAGGGCAATTCTCTCCAGGCCGACGCCGAAGGCAAATCCTGTGTACTCCTCCGGGTCGATGCCGCTCATCTCCAGCACATGGGGATGTACCATTCCGCAGCCCAAGATCTCGATCCATCCGCTGCCCTTACAGAAGCGGCAGCCCTTTCCGCCGCACTTGAAGCATGTCACATCCATCTCTGCGGAAGGCTCCGTAAACGGGAAATGGTGGGGTCTGAATTTCACCTTTGTCTCCTCGCCGAACAGCTCCTTGGCAAACTCAGCCAGCGTACCCTTCAGATCCGCAAAGGTGATATGCTTGTCGATGACAAGTCCCTCTACCTGATGGAAGGAAGGGGAATGGGTTGCGTCCACCTCGTCCGCACGGAACACCCTGCCAGGCGCGATCATACGGATGGGCAGCTTGCCCTTCTCCATCTCATGAACCTGGATTCCCGAGGTCTGGGTACGGAGCAGGAACTCACCGGAAATATAGAAGGTATCCTGCTCGTCCTTTGCGGGATGATCCTCCGGGATATTCAGCGCCTCGAAGTTGTAGTAGTCCCGTTCCACTTCCGGCCCTTCCACCACTTCATAGCCCATGCCCACAAAGATTCTCTCCAGCTCCTCAAGCGCAATGGAGTTGGGATGTCTGTGTCCGATGGTTCCTTTCTTTGCCGGGAGCGTCACATCGATAACCTCCGCCTTCAGCTTTGCCTCTCTTGCGGCATTCTCCATCTTCTTTATGGCGGCATCCAGCACCTTCTCGATCTCTTCCCTGGTCTCATTCACCATCTGACCGACCTTCGGTCTGTCCTCCGGTGCCACATCCTTCATGGATTTCAACACAGCGGTCAGCTCACCCTTTTTTCCAAGGATGTTGACGCGCACGTCATTGAGCTTGTCCAGCGCATCGCTCTGCTGGATCTGCTCAATTGCTCTTGCCCTGATCTGTTCCAGTTTGTCTCTCATCTTAATCCTCATTTCCGAGCAATTCGTCTGCCTTCAAAGCTACTTGTTTTTGCTCTGAAACAAATAGCCGTGCATTGTTGCGGTACGGCGTGGGTACACCATATGATACAAATAAAAAGTCCCTTGCATAAGCAAGGGACGAATCTACTCCGTGGTGCCACCCAAATTTCTGTCCTCAGACAGACACTCTTCCGCTTAACGCGCGCCGCACGTTCCGCCATACTATGAGTTCAGGCGGAAAGCTCCGGTGGGAAATTCACGCCTCATCTGCACTTAAGGAAGCTTCCAGCCGACGGCTCCCTCTCTCTGTAAGAAAATGATTTGCTACTGACACCTTCACCGCTTTTATCAACTAAGGTCATTGTAATAACGGTTTCCGAAAAAGTCAAGCAGAATTTATTTGGCGTGCCGCTCTCTCTGCTTCTCCCTGCGGTTCCGGTAAAGCACCCGGTATGCGGGGCCGAAATAGCGGTTGATCTGCGCGCCGATCAGGATAATATACATACAGAAATACAGCCAGAGCATGATAATCACGATTAAGGACAGGCTGCCGTAGGTGCTGAAGCTGTCCGTCCGTTCCACATAGACAGAAAAGCACCAGGAAAAGATGCTCCACACCACCGCGGAAAACACTGCTCCCGGAATCTGGAGCCGCAGCTTCAGCCTTTTGTTGGGGATGTATGTATAGATCAAAGTGAACAGGATCGTAAGGATCAGCCACACTGCCAGAAAGCGGAAATTCATCACAAAATCAAACACCATTCTGGTTTTCGGCAGCTTTGCAAAGATCATATCCAACAGGACATTTCCGAACACGTTGATCAAAAGCGACAAGAGCATGACAACCAGCATGATCAGAGTATAAAAGCTTGCGATGGAGCGGAGCAAAAAATAATTTCTCTTCTCCTCCACCTCGTTCACCTCATTAAGTCCTCTGGTGAGGGCAAGCACACCCTTTCCTGCAGACCACAGCGTGGCGAATGCTGCAATGGACAAAACTCCCGCCGACCGGTCGTACACATCGGACACCACGTTGGCGATCAGCGGATCCATCATGTCCGGTATCACCCCCATGATGGCCTCCAAGAGGTTCTCCTCCGTCAGATGCGTAAAGGGAATGATCGTACAGAGCATGATCAGCATGGGAACCAAGGACAAGAACAGGAAAAAAGCCGTACTGGCAGCAAAAGATCCTATGTTTTTGCGGTTCATCTGTCGTCTGAAATCATCTATAATAATGTATAATTTCCGAATCAATTCTCTCCCACCTTGCTTACACTGGTTCCTCGATAAAAGAATGTCAGTATCTGCTCCGCAGAACAGCCCTCCTTCGCCATGCACTTTGCGCCGTTCTGGGACATACCGACCCCGTGGCCGAACCCGCCGCCGGATATTTCATATCCTACCATATTTTCTCCGTCCTGAACAGTCGAAATTACAAAGAAAGCGCTGGGCAAAAGACTTTTCATCTCGATCATGCTGCCGTCCTGCCTCCTTACCGATGTCTTTCCGTCACATAAAACATACCGTATATTCAGTTCCGTGAGCACCAGATAATCCGCCTCGCTCCCCTCGATCAGAAGGGACTGCGCCACACCGCCCGCATTTCTTCCGACCACCGCAATGTTTCGGATCTTTCCCAGCTTCTCCACCGGCTTGCTGACATAGTCATCCCCCTCTTTCTGCAAAATCTTCTCCGGGGATGCCTGATAGCGGCTCTGTAACAGGGAAAGCAGCCTTTCCTCGTCCGGGCAGCCCGCGGTGTAAGTCCAGCGATACCACGGCTCCTCCCTCTCAAAGTCCGTCCCGTCCGGCTGTACCAGAAAACAGGAAAATGCCTCCTCTTCCTGTAATTTTTCCGCCGTGTACGCCGTTTCCTTCCCCATGAGTGCCTCCCTGCTCACGGATCCTGCGACCAGATATGCCTCCCGTTCCTCCCTGTCTGCGTCCCACACTCTCTCGTCGGAGCCGAAACCGCAGGAGGTGGAATAGTAATAGGTTGCCGCTGGCTGCCCGCCGTAGGTCAATAAAAGCCCTGCCGTCTCCTTCACCGCGACGGTCGCTGCCGCCTGCTCCTCAATATTGTTGTAGACCTGATAGGCTGTGCTGTCGTCCACATGTGCCCCGTACTGTGGCAGCCCCGGGTTCTGCATATGGGCATACGCATAGGTTCTGGCGCAGATTGCCTGCGCTTTCAGTGCCTCCGTCGGATAGGATGCCGGCATCTCGCTTGGAACCACTGCATAGAGATACTCCTCCAACAGCACTTCATTGACCGCCACGATCCCCTCCTCCGATCTGCGCAGTTCCAAGGAACCTCTGTAAGAAGGCGCCCCCTGACTCCTGTGTACATCATAAAGGGTGATCTTTCCCGTGAGCGTCGCCGGCGTCACCAGAATCACCGCCCCCTCCTCAGAAAATGCGGCATCCTGCGGCGTAATGGTAATCTGCTCCCCCGCAGGGAGGCTTCTCTCCTCCAAGGCAGTCTTCACCACATAATCCGTGTCACAGCTTATGGTGAGCTGTTTATGTATGTTTGCGGCATAATCACCGGTCTTTAGCAGGACACGGATGGTATCCATGGCATCATCCCGCGCCAGCAGAACCGCATATATTTTTCCGTCCGACAACAAGAAGTCCGCATAGGCATAGCCAATGCGCAGATCCTCGCACCGTCCCGTCCGCAGCTCTCCGTACAGTACATAATATGCAACCTGTTCCGCAAAGGGAATCCGTCCGTACCCTTCCAACACGATACCGTCCTCTTTTGTGACGGAGAGCAGTTTCCCGCTCACGATCGTATCCGCCTTATCGCAGACCCGGGTCACAACACCGTCTGTCAGCATCACATCAGCCACGCGCCCGCAAAGCTCCGTCCCGCTTCTGCCGCTTCCCGCGTATTCACACTGTGAGCTAACGGCATATGTCCGATAAGTGCCGTCGTAGAGCGTCAGCTCCTCCTTTGACGCCTCCACCACATATACATTCTGCACGGTGCTGATCTGTACCTCCGGCTCCTTCTCCTCTTTCCTTCCTCCCATCTTCAAAACCATAAGAAAAAGCAGAACAATGCCGATCAGACAAATGACGGCTTTCCTCTGCATTCTGTATTTTTCTGCCATTCCCCTCTCCCCCCCGGACAATGAAAAAGATATAAAAAAGAATCCTGCTTTGCAGGATTCTCCGCCTGCGGCGGGTCGCTTTCGCGACATGATACCTCTCCGCCGCAGTGCGATCCTGCCCGGAGGGCTTTTGTATCATAGGAAAGTTACGAAGTAATTTCCTATGATATGAAAAGAGCAGCCGCTAAGCTGCTCTTTTCATCTTTTGAAACCCCAAAATGCCGGCTCTTGCCTTTTGACTCCTAGCCATAGCCAGGTGGGTGACCGCAACCATGCTTTTGCCTTCCCCTGCAATCCTCTTTCGAGTGGAGGCTTGACAGCCACATGGCAATATAGGAATCCCGTTTAAAGTAAATGTAGGTTCAAAACTAACAAGAGTTATCGAACATTTCAGGTTACTCTTATTATACCCAAAACAGGGGTGTATGACAAGGATATTTTTTTGACAAATGTTCCCTGCTTTATGGCAATAACCTCATTGCGCAATAATTTTTTTGTAATTATCTGCATGATTTTGATGCCGTCTGGCGCACATAAAAAAAGAATCCTGCCCGGAGGGCTTTTGTATCATAGGATATTACGAAGTAATTTCCTATGATACAAAAATATCCGCACGACGAAAGTCGTGCGGATACTGTTTTTACAACATTTCTTATTTCTGAGGGCCTGCGGATACAAGTGCCTTTCCTGCAGGATTTCCTTCATACTTTGCAAAGTTCTTGATGAATCTGTCTGCCAGATCCTGTGCCTTGGTCTCCCACTCGGAAACATCTGCATAGGTATCGCGCGGATCCAGAATTGCGGGATCTACGCCGGGCAGCTCGGTAGGAACTTCAAAGTTGAAGTGAGGAATCTTCTTGGTAGGTGCGTTCACAATGTCTCCGTTCAGGATTGCATCGATGATTCCACGGGTATCGCGGATGGAAATTCTCTTTCCGGTACCGTTCCAGCCTGTATTCACCAGATATGCCTTTGCGCCGCTCTGCTGCATCTTCTTAACAAGCTCCTCTGCATACTTTGTAGGATGCAGCTCCAGAAACGCCTGACCGAAGCAAGCGGAGAAGGTCGGGGTAGGCTCGGTAATGCCGCGCTCCGTACCTGCAAGCTTTGCAGTGAATCCGGACAAGAAGTAGTACTGTGTCTGCTCCGGTGTCAGGATGGATACGGGAGGCAGTACGCCGAATGCATCTGCTGACAGGAAGATTACGTTCTTTGCAGCGGGTGCGGAAGAAATCGGGCGGACAATGTTCTTGATATGGTTGATTGGATAAGATACACGGGTATTCTCCGTCACGCTCTTATCGTTGAAATCGATCTTGCCGTTCTCATCCAGCGTTACGTTCTCAAGAAGTGCGTCTCTCTTGATTGCATTGTAGATATCCGGCTCGGAATCCTTGTCCAGATTGATTACCTTTGCATAGCAGCCGCCCTCGAAGTTGAACACGCCGTTGTCGTCCCAGCCGTGCTCATCATCACCGATCAGCAGACGCTTGGGATCTGTGGAAAGGGTTGTCTTTCCGGTTCCGGAAAGTCCGAAGAAGATTGCGGTGTTCTTACCGTTCATATCCGTGTTTGCGGAGCAGTGCATGGAAGCCATGCCCTTGAGCGGCAGGAAGTAGTTCATCATGGAGAACATACCCTTCTTCATCTCACCGCCGTACCACGTATTGATGATTACCTGCTCACGGCTCGTGATATTGAACATAACGGCAGTCTCGGAATTTAAGCCAAGCTCCTTGTAGTTCTCAACCTTTGCCTTGGATGCATTGTAAACGATGAAATCCGGCTCAAAGTTTGCCAGCTCTTCCTCTGTGGGCTGGATGAACATATTCTTGATGAAGTGAGCCTGCCATGCAACCTCAACGATGAAACGTACAGCCATTCTGGTATCCTTGTTTGCGCCGCAGAATGCATCTACCACAAACAGTCTCTTACCGGAAAGCTCCTTCTGGGCCAGCTCCTTCACTGCCTTCCATGCTTCCTGGGAAGCGGGATGGTTGTCGTTCTTGTACTCGTCGGTCGTCCACCAAACGGTGTCCTTGGAATTTTCGTCCATGACAATGTACTTATCTTTGGGAGAACGACCCGTGTAGATACCTGTCATTACGTTGACAGCGCCCAGCTCGCTTACCTGGCCTTTTTCATAGCCTGTAAGGTTCGGATCTGTCTCTTCCTTAAACAGCGTCTCATAAGAAGGATTATACACGATTTCTTTTACGTCCGTGATACCGTACTTGCTTAAATTGATTTCTGCCATTTCATTAACCTCTCTTTTTTTATAGTAAATATCAATCACAGGAAAACCTCATGCATAAATATACTGTCCGGCATCCTGCAAGGCGACATGCCTTTCACTAGGTGTATTATCGCAGAGCGCATAGTAAAAGTCAATATTGAGAAAATAAAATTTTTCTAATCAGACTGCGCGTGTAACCTCTTTCAGCCATTCCTTTTCATCGGGCTCAAGGAAAGGAGAAATTTTATCAAATACCTGCGCGTGATACCCGTTCAGATACTGCCTTGCCTCCTCCGTCATGTAGCTGACATCGATGGCATCCAGATCGATGGGCGCATAGGTCAGCGTATCAAAATGCATAAACTGTCCGTCCCCGTTCTTCTCGCCGTTCTTCACCACCATCACGTTCTCGATCCTGATGCCGTGGCTGCCCTCAATGTAGACGCCCGGCTCATTGGTCACATCCATGCCGTCCTCTAAAACCGCCTCCGACACACCCTCGATATACTTCCATCTTAAGCTCTGGGGGCCTTCGTGAACGTTGAGGATATAGCCCACGCCATGTCCCGTACCGCATTTGTAGTCCATGTTCATGCTCCACATAGGCAGTCTTGCCAGAATGTCAAGGTTCCGTCCCGTACATCCGTAAAGCCATTTTGCATGGGTCAGATTCAACACGCCGCATGCCACCGCCGTGTAATGGCGCCTGATCTCATCGGAAATCGGTCCTAACACAATGGTTCTGGTCACATCCGTCGTGCCGCCCAGATACTGTCCGCCGGAATCCACCAGAAGCATCCCTTCCGGTGCAAGAACGCTCGCCGTCTCAGGCGTCGCCTCATAGTGCATCATGGCTGCATTTGCCTTGTAACCCGCAATGGTCGGGAAGGAAAGATCCAGAAACTCCGGGATCTGTCTGCGCAGCCCCTCCAGATAGTCCGCCGCCGTCACCTCGGTAATGGTCATCTTACCCACATTCTTTTTCAGCCAGTAAATGAACTTTGTCACGGCAACGCTGTCCGCAATAAAGATCTTCTCCATATTGGCAAGCTCCACTGGATTTTTCACAGCCTTGAGCAGTTCGGTGGGTGCTTTTCCATCCACTTCCTTCGCCGCGTTCTGCACCTTCTTAAACAGACAGTAGCTGCAATTTCTTCTATCCGTGAGCACACGCTCGTCCGCCTTCAGCTCCTTGTCCAGAAAGACGCCGATCTCGCCGTACTCCCGCAGGGTCACGCCGATTTCGTTAAAGTATGCCGAAGCCTCCTCGGTAAGCGCTTCCTTCTGCACAAAGAGAAGCGTCTCCTCCTCCCGCAGGAATCCGTAGGAAAGCGCCACCGGATTGCACTCCACATCGCGGCCTCTCACATTGAAAAGCCACATCAGATCGTCCAGCTTTGTAAGGAGCATGCTGTCTGCTCCCGCCTTCTTCACCTGCTTCATCACTTTTTTCTTCTTATCCGCATAGGTCTCGCCGGTGATCTTTTCGGACAGCACCTTCACCTTTCCGCAGGGCAGCGCAGGGCGATCCATCCATACCTGCTCTGCCAGATCACTCTCGTAGGAGAAACGGATCTTCTTTTCCTCCATCCGCTTTTCCAGACGCAGTCCGTCCGCCGCCGTCACCACTCTGCCGTCAAAGCCGAGAGTCTCGCCCTCCTGCATATGCTCCGCCAGATACTCATTCAGCGTGGGAACGCCCTCGTCGCCCATGCGGAACAGGGTAACGCCAGTCCCCGCCAGCTCGTTTTCCGCCTGAATAAAATATCTTCCGTCCGTCCAGAGCCCCGCTCCGTCTTTCCACACCAAAAGCGTACCGTTGGAGCCCGTAAAGCCGCAGAAGAACTCCCTCACCTTAAAATATTCATTCACATATTCCGAATTGTGAAAATCTGCCGTGGGCATCATGTAGAAGTCCACGTTTTCCTGCTGCATGACCGCTCTCAGCTTCTGCAGTCTCTCCTTAATAACCGGATTTTCCATTGCTCTCTCCTTTTCTTTTTTTCCTGTATTTCTTACGGTTCCTTACAAAGCGCCACCGCCCTTGAGGTTCCCACCCTGTCGCATCCGAGCGCAAGGAACATCTCCAGATCCTCTAACGTCTGCACGCCTCCCGCCGCCTTTATCTTCACGCCGGGTCCGATATGTTTCCGGAACAGTTCCACATCCTCCTTCGTGGCGCCCCCGGTGCCAAAGCCGGTGGAGGTCTTGATATAATCCGCACCCGCATTCGTCACGGCATGGCACATGGCAATCTTCTCCGCCTCGGTCAGGTAGCAGGTTTCCACGATCACCTTCAGAATGTGGTCTCCGCACACCTTTTTCAGGGCGGCGATCTCCTCCTCCACCTTATCATAAAGCCCATTCTTAACATCACTGATGTTGATGACCATATCAATCTCATTGCAGCCGTCTGCAAGCGCCTGCCTTGTCTCCTCGATCTTTGCCTGCGTCACACTGTAACCTAACGGGAATCCCACAACCGTACAGATATTCACGCGGTCTCCGTAGGTATCCTTCACCCTCTTTATGTAGGTGGGCGGTATGCAGACGGAAGCTGTCCGAAACCGGATTGCCTCCTCACACAGCTTCTCAATATCCTGCCATGTTGCAAACGCCTTGAGCTGCGTGTGATCCACATGGGACAGCATTTCCTTTTGTGTCATAACCGTTCCTTCCCTTCCGCAGCCGGTAAGCTGCAACTATCTCATCTGCCTTATTGTAATACCCCGCCGAGAAAAAATCCATATTTTATAAAAAAGTTTGTGAAATTCCTTTTTTCGCTTGCCACCCTTTCTTTGTTCATGGTAAGATAAATTTATCTTTTGCAACTTCAACTTTATACGTTTCTTCTTCATAAATATACACTAAGGGGTTTTTCTTACTATTTTCACCATCAAAAAGCGAAAGGAGTGTTCAACCAATGGATTATAATCCTTATTCCGACATTACACCTGAAATCATCCGCCTGGCAAAAATGTCCGAGGAAGCAGGTGTCATTGAATCAGAATTGTTTACCAAATATGATGTAAAGCGCGGTCTCCGGGATCTGAACGGCAAGGGCGTGCTTGCCGGTCTGACCCATATTTCGGATGTCCGTGCGACCGAGAAAAGGGACGGTGTGGAAGTCCCCGCCCACGGCAGACTCTTTTACCGCGGCTATGATGTGCAGGATCTTGTAAACGGCTTTACGAAAGACAACCGCTTTGGGTTCGAGGAAGTGACCTATCTTCTGCTCTTTGCCAAGCTGCCCGACAAAAAGGAGCTGGCTGATTTTCAGGCTCTTTTAGGGAGCTACCGCTCGCTTCCCACAAGCTTTGTGCGCGATATCATTATGAAGGCACCCAGCAAGGATATGATGAATACACTGGCTCGGAGTGTGCTGACGCTCTACTCCTACGACGACCGTGCGGACGACACCTCAATCCCCAACGTACTCAGACAGTGCCTCCAGCTCATCAGCCTGTTTCCCATGCTTTCCATCTACGGCTATCAGGCATACAGCCACTACCATGATGGAAACAGTCTCTTTATCCACCAGCCCATCCCGGAGCTTTCCACCGCGGAAAATATCCTTCACATTCTTCGCCCGGACAGCTACTACACACCGCTTGAGGCCAGGATACTGGATATTGCGCTTGTGCTTCACATGGAACACGGCGGAGGCAATAACTCCTCCTTCACCACCCACGTGGTGACTTCCTCCCTGACAGATACATACTCTACGATTGCCGCCGCCATCGGTTCCCTTAAAGGTCCCCGTCACGGCGGAGCAAATATCAAGGTCGTAAAGATGTTTGAGGAAATGAAGCAGGTGGTTCGCGACTGGGAGGACGAGGAGGAAGTCTCCGACTATTTGAAAAAGCTGCTCCACAAGGAGGCCTTTGACCATGCCGGACTGATCTACGGTGTGGGTCATGCGATCTACTCAAAATCCGACCCCCGTGCGGTCGCCTTCAAATCCTTTGTGGAGAAGCTCTCCGTGGAGAAGGGACTGCATAAGGAATTTGCCCTGTACTCTCTGGTGGAGCGCCTTGCACCCCAGATCATTGCGGAGGAGCGTCAGATGTATAAGGGCGTCAGCATCAATGTGGACTTCTATTCCGGTTTCGTATACCACATGCTCGGTCTCCCCATGGAGCTCTACACCCCGATCTTCGCCATTGCGCGTATCGCCGGCTGGAGCGCCCACCGTTTAGAGGAGCTTGCCAACAACGGAAAGATCATCCGCCCTGCCTACAAATCCATCGGCGAGGACAAGGATTACATTCCTTTAAGCGAAAGACCTTAATAAGCAGCCACACAAAAATACCGATATAGAAAATTTTCTATATCGGTATTTCTTATCATCAAATAAAACTGCGCAGGCGCCTATCGGAACAAAAAGTCTGTCACGACCTTCTCCATCTCTTCCTTCTCGCAGACATGATCGTGGATCACGGGCGCGGTGCGGATCTCCTCTATGGCTGCCGGAACCTTCACGTTCGCCAGCTTCGACAACTCATCCACCAGTGCAAAATCATCCATACTGTCATACTTTGCATCGATGGCGTTCATCACGCTTCTCGTAAATTTGAACGGGCTTGCGGTGGAGGCGATCACCGTCTTGGTGTCATCCCCACTCTCTTTCTTATATTTTCCGTACACCGCAGCCGCAACGGCGGTGTGGGTGTCGATCACATAGCCGCAATCCTCGTAAAGCTCCTTTATGGTTGCCGCTGTCTCCGCCTCGCTCGCATAATTTCCGTAAAAGTCGGAAAGCTGTTCCTTCATGTCTTCTGAAATCTCATATTTGCCCTCACCGGACAATGCCGCCATCAGCTCCGCGTTCTTCTTTGCATCATTTCCTGCGATACGGTAGATCAGTCTCTCCAGATTGCTGGAGATCAGAATGTCCATGGAAGGAGAACTGGTCAGCACAAACTTCCGGTTCCTGTCATACACGCCGGATTGGAAGAAATCATACAATACCTTATTTTCATTGGAGGCACAGATCAGCTTCTTGATGGGAAGTCCCATATTCTTTGCATAGAACGCCGCCAGAATATTCCCGAAGTTTCCGGTGGGAACCACTACATTGATCTGCTCGTCATCAGCGATCCTGCCCTGCTCCAGAAGCTTTGCATACGCGTACACATAGTATACGATCTGCGGCACCAGACGACCGATATTGATGGAGTTTGCAGAGGAAAACTGGAAACCGGCAGCCGCCATCTTCTCAGCAAGGGCTCTGTCGTTAAACAGCTTCTTCACCCCTGTCTGGGCATCGTCAAAATTGCCTGTGATCCCGACTACATATGTATTGTCACCCTTCTGGGTCACCATCTGCTTTTCCTGAATGGGGCTGACGCCGTGCTTCGGGTAAAACACGATGATCCGCGTTCCCTTCACCCCTGCAAAGCCTGCCAGTGCCGCTTTTCCGGTATCTCCACTGGTCGCCGTCAGAATCACGATCTCATTCTTGACCTGATTCTTCTTTGCGGATGTGGTCAGAAGGTGGGGCAGGATGGACAATGCCATGTCCTTGAACGCGATCGTCGCGCCGTGGAACAGCTCCAGATAGTAAGCGCCCTCCGCCTCCACAAGAGGTGCGATCACCTCGGTATCAAATTTGGAATCATATGCATTGCGGATGCATTCCTTCAATTCCTGCTCCGTAAAATCGGTCAGGAACAGCTTCATTACCTCATACGCCACTTCCTGATAGCTCATCCCTGAGAGCTGGCGGGGCGTCTTGTCCAATGCAGGGATATGATCCGGCACAAACAGACCGCCGTCCTCGGAAAGCCCCTTTAAAATCGCCTCCGATGCCTTTACCTTCTTTTCCCCGTTTCGTGTACTGCTGTATAATACATCTTCCATGGTAACTCCTATCCGTGCTTCCGCTGCCGCACCTGTTTTCATACATTTCTTGTCTGTCCGACAATTTTTTTCAGTATATCATATCAGTTTTTTTTTGGCAACTTCCAGATCGTCAATAAAAAAATTCATGTCCGCCGTGGGTAAAGAGGTATGTCAGATGCTCGTCAAACCAGCGCATTTTGGTAGAATCCGCATATTTGCGAGCCGCGAAATACAGCGCCCCCTCCGTCAGATCCTCGCCGCACAGGACCCGCTCCACCGCCTCAACGGTGTCCTCACTGATCCGCACCCGGTCATATCTGCCGCTGTAAACCGGGGAAAACTGCGCCGTCCCGTTGGATCTCTGGAACACGACCTCCTTCACGCTGTCCGGGAAATCCTCGCTTGCCACACGGTTCAGCACCACGCCCGCCACCAGCATTTTCCCTTCCGTGTCCTCCCCTCCTGCCTCCGCCTCCACAATCCGCAGAAGAACCTGATAATCCTCCTCTGAAATCTCGTATTTCCATTCCTTTTCCATAACCGCAACATCAATTACGCGCTGATGGGAAGCAACCGCCTGGGTCAGGCTTCCATGGCTTGTCTGCTCCTCCGGCATCAGGGCATCCCTGATCATAAGCCTGAATGCCGGGGTCGACATAATATGGTTGATGCGCAGTCCGGTGACATTGAACAGCGCCGCCACCACGATCAGATTGATCAACAAAAGTATCGCCATATATCTCTTATACATCATCCTGCTCCTTTGTCCTGATTTTCCGCATACTATATTTTATACAGCAAGTCCTAAAAATATATCTGAAATATACATTTACAAGAAAATCTGCTATAATTTTTCTTATAATCTACTCAGAGGTGAAAACTGATGCAGAATTTAGACGGCGTTTTCCCGGCAACAAAAAAGAACGGTACCCGCTATTACCGTTCTTCCATCACCTATCGCAGAAAACATATCAGTCTCGGGAGCTTTTCCGCTTCGGAGGCGGCGCATGCTGCCTACCTCTGCGCCCGCGGGCTTCTGGATACCCCGCAGAGCAGCCTTTCCGACTACCGCGCAGACAGCGCGCTTTTCTTTGAAAAATGGGTGGTTCTCCTTAACTTCCGGGACAACGGCGTCTATTTCCCCACGCCGATCTATGTACGCCCCCACTTTTTTTATTACTACTACTCCCCCGATCATGTGTTGAAATTCGACGCGGACGATCTCTTCTACTATGCCTCCCATAAGATCATGAAGCGGGGCAATCACTATTTTGTGGCGGATTTCGGCATGCAGGTGAACATCGTCAACCGCTACGGCATCAAAAACTACGCCGTCTGCGGCAGGGATTACCGTTTCCGGAACGGGGATCCGTTGGATTACCGTCGTGAGAATCTGGAGATCTTAAACCAGTACAACGGCGTCATTCCCCTGTCCGGCGGCTCTGCCTCAGGCTACCTTGCCCGCATCCACATTAACGGAAACTATGTGATCGGAATCTATTCCGACATGACGGAGGCTGCCATCGCCTACAACAAGGCAATCGACATTCTGCGCCGGAACGGCTGCAAAAAAAATTTCACGCCGAACTATCTGGAACAAATATCGGCAGGAACGTATGCCGATATCTATACACGCCTGCCGATCTCCGGGAAAATAGAAAAACTCACTTTTCCGAGTAGTCAATAAAACTGATATTCAAATTTGCATATCCCGCAATCCCGTCGATATTTGCCGTTGTGGAATACTGCCACATGGTAAATTTGTACGGGTAATCCGGAAGATCTCCCGGCTGGGACAGCCAGATGTCATATTCCGTCAGCTTGGACAGATCGATCTTTTTTAAAAGCCACTCCTTGTTTCCGTAAACCATTGCCTTGTATCCCGCCTTCTCAATGGTCTCCAGAAAGCTCTTCGTGATCTTTGTCTTGTCCTCACGGCTTAGATTGTCAATGCGGGAGGTATCGTTCTTGATCTGCTCCATGTCTATGGCAATGGGGTATGTCACCGCGTAGTCCCCGATATTGGACAGTACCAGATTTGCCTCCTCCACCGCCTCGTCCGTGGAGATCGCCTGTGAGAAGAAATAAAGCCCTATCTCAAGCCCCGCGTCCGTTGCCCGCTTGATGTTGTCCGTGAAATACTCATCTATCAGAAGCTGCCCTGTCCCGTAGCCTCTCGCTCCGACCCTTAGCATCACAAATTCCACGCCCGCTTTTTTCAGCCTGACAAAATCCACATAATCCTGATATTTGGAAATGTCCGCGCCCACAAAGGCAACCTGCTTGCCGTCCACATAATAGCGCATCAGCTCCGACTGGCAGACGAGCTTCGTGAAATCATACTCATGCTTGGGCAGATAGGGGCTGATCAGCACCCATTCCTCCTTGCCGTCCGAGGTGGTCACCAGCGTGTGCTTGCCGTCCGTAGCCGGATCCGGTTTCTCCTCTTCCTTCTTTGTATTGTCGTCGGCGGCAGGCTCCGTCGTCTCCTCAGGATACATGTCCCAGAAATCGAAATCATCCGGCGTGAGCGTGCCCGGCGTAAAGGTTTCCTCCGTGCTCTCTTCCGTTCCTCCCTGTGCCGCCTGATCATTCCCGCCCTGCCCTGCGCTGTTCCCGTTTCCGTTCTTCTTTCCGTTCAGCACCAGAATCAGCACAAGGATGGCTGCTATAAACAGGGTAACTCCTATGATCATCTTCACGATTCCCGCACTCATTCCGGGCTGTTCGTCAAATTCCTCGGGCAGCTTCATACAATACCATGCCTTTCTGTTCTACTTTACAGGATAATATGCTTGGGACACTTTTCTGCACAGATGCCGCATCCGGTACATTTCTCCTGATCGATAACGGCGTGGAAATCCGTCACGCTCACCGCACCGGACGGACAGTTCTTCACGCAGATTCCGCAGCCGATACAGCCTGTGCTGCATGCCTTCATGGTCACGGGCCCCTTGTCCGCGGAGCTGCACGCCACAACGTGCTTTGCCTCATAGGGCTCCATCGAGATCAAATGCTTGGGACATACCGCAATACATTTTCCGCACGCCTTACAGATCTCCCTGTCCACTGTGGCGATCCCATTCTCCACATGAATCGCGTGGAAGGGACATACCTTGGCACAGGTTCCGAATCCCAGACACCCGTAATTACAGGATTTGGGTCCGCCGTTCGGCACAAAGCTGAGCATACGGCAGTCCTCAATGCCGGTGTATTCATAGTCCGGGTGTGTCTTTTCACAGTCGCCCTTACAATGCACATACGCCGCCATGCGCACGGTCTTTTTGCTCTCCACGCCCATGATCTCCGCAATCTGTCTGCCGACCGGCTCGCCGCCTACCGGGCAGGCGTTCACCTCCGCCTCTCCCTTTGCGATTGCCGCTGCCAGTCCGGAGCAGCCGGGGTATCCGCAGCCGCCGCAGTTATTTCCGGGCAGTGCTGCCAGAACGGCCTCCTCTTTTTCATTTACCGTCACTTTAAACACAATGCCTGCAATTCCCAAAAACAGTCCCACGAAGATGCCGACTCCGCCGATCAGAACTGCCGCACTTACAATGCCCATTGCATCCATACTCATCCTCCATTCCGCAATCGTTTCCGATCACGCATTTTCTCTCCCTACAAAAGACCCGAAAATCCGCAAAACGCAATCGCCATCAGTCCTGCCGTCAGCAGTACATGCGGCATTCCCTGAAAGGATTGGGGAACATCATTGTGTTCCATTCTCTCGCGCAGTCCCGCAAGGATCACGATGGAGATCATAAAACCGAGCGCCGTGGCAAAACCGTTCACCGTCCCCGCAAGAATTCCGTACTCCTTCTGTACGTTGGTGATCGCCACACCCAGAACCGCGCAGTTCGTGGTGATGAGCGGAAGGTATACACCCAGCGCCTTATACAGCGACTTCATATTCTTTTTCAGGAACATTTCCACAAACTGCACCAGCGCTGCGATAACCAGAATAAAGACGATGGTCTGTAAATATTCCAGATGGAACCGCACCAGCAGATACTGATAGATCACACCCGCAATGGTGCTGGAAAGTGTGATGACAAATATGATTGCGCTTCCCATTCCGGCGGCCGTCTTGATCTTTTTGGATACGCCGAGGAAGGGACAAAGCCCTAAAAACTGACTTAAAACAACATTGCTGACCAGCGAGGAACTGATCAGGATAATCAGAAGATTTTTTACTGTTTCCATTTAGTTTTCCTCCTCGTCCAAATCTACAATCTCCACCTGCGCCGCCACTATTTCAACGGTCTCTGCCTGTTCCTGCGGGCAGCTCTGTGTATCCTCCGCAACCTCCTGTGAGGCATCCTCCTGCCCGTTCTTATGGCAGTTGTCCTTCTCCATGCAGCTGAGACAGTCATGTCCGCAGCCGGAGCCGAATCTGCTCATATCCCTGCCCTTCTCCTCGCCCTTTCTCTTGACGTAATTCTGCAGTGCAGACAATGTTGCAAGCACAAAGAACGCGCCCGGAGCCAGAACGAAAATGCCGATAGGAGTAAAAAAGCTGCAATTCTTTAACAGCGGGTATCCGAAGATTTCCCCTGCGCCCAGAAGCTCCCTCACCGCACCGATGCAGGTCAGGGAAACGGAGAATCCGAGGCCCATGCCGATTCCGTCAAACAGGGACGCCACCGGCCCGTGGGAGTAAGCGTACGCCTCCGCACGACCCAGAATGATACAGTTTACCACGATCAGCGGAATGTAAACACCCAGCGCCTCGTTTAAGGACGGCAGATATGCCTCCAGCAAAAGCTGCACCACCGTCACGAAAGAAGCAATGATCACGATGAATGCCGGAATCCGGACGCTGTCGGGAATGATTTTCCTCATCAGGGAAATAATCAGGTTGCTCAGCGCCAGAACCACCGCCGTGGTCAGGCCCATGCCCAGACCGTTCATGGCAGATGTGGTGACCGCAAGCGTGGGACACATGCCAAGCATCAGCACAAACGTGGGATTTTCCTTTACAATACCGTTATAGAGTCTTTCTGCTGCATTGTTCTCTCTCATTGTACCCCTCCGTTCTGCAATACCTCTCGAAAGTAATCCAGACCCTCGTTTACAGCGCCCGTAACCGCCTTGGTGGTAATGGTGGCTCCGCTGATCGCATCAATCTCATTGTCCGCCTTTGCTCCGCTCTTGGTATACTGGAAAGTCTTTACCTCTTTATCCGTAAACTGGGGAACCAGAACCTCCCCTGCCTGCATGCCCAGACCGGGGGTCTCGGAAATGCTCAGAATTGAGATTCCGTTCAGATGCCCTTCCGCTGTGACACCCATCATAATCTCAATATCGCCGCCGTAGCCCTCCGTGGAGGTGACACCGATCACATAGCCCATGACGGAACCGTCCTGTGCAAGCGCGGTATAAACCTTTCCGAACCGCACTCCGGCTGCCGCCTGATAAGCTGCCCCGGAGGCGTCTTCGGCTCTCTCTTCAAAGGAGGCTGCCTGTGCAAACACCGCCGCACATGCCTTCTGGATTTTCAGCTCCTGCTGTTTTGCGATGGGATCCGCCGTCAACTGATTGACAAAGCCCAGAATCAGGCCGGCAATCAGGGTGATGGCAAACAGAATCCCTGCTTCCTTTATCATTTTGCCAAAATTGCCGCTACGCTTCATGTCTGCCACCTCCCTTTCCGAACGCGGTGGGAACCGTCGCCCGCTCAATCAGCGGAACCAGAAGGTTGCCCATGATGATCGCATAGGAAACGCCCTCGGTGCTTGCCCCGAACACTCTGAAAATGCCGGTCAGGATTCCCAGAAAAATTCCGTACAGATACTGTCCCTTCACGGTGACGGGTCTCGTCACATAGTCCGTCGCCATGAAGAACGCACCCAGCATAAGACCGCCGCCCGAAAGCTGTGCGGCAAGGTAAGCCGGATCCGCTCCGTGCCCGCCGAACAGAAGGAGGAACAGGCAGAACGTTACCAGATAGCTCCCCGGAACCCGCAGATCGATCACACCGATCAGAAGCAGAAAGCAGGCACCGATCAGAATCGCAATGACGCTAGTCTCACCGATGGTTCCCGCGGTCTTTCCTATGATCATGTTCATAATGTCGATCTCTTCGCCCGCCTTCAGCGCCGCAAGCGGCGTTGCGCCCGTGTACGCATCACAGTTGAAGTTTGTCATGAGTGCCGGGAAAGAGATTAACAGAAAGCATCTGGCTCCCAGAGCGGGGTTCATAAAGTTCTGACCGAGACCTCCAAACAGGCATTTCACCACCAGAATGGCAAACACACCGCCCAGAGCCGCCGTCCAGAGCGGAATGCCCACCGGCAGATTCAGCGCCAGCAGCAGGCCGGTCACCACCGCCGAGAGGTCGCCTATGGTCTGTTTTTTCTTATAGAGTCCAAACAAAAATTCCGTCAGAACGCAGGCCGCAACCGTTACGAGAATGACCGCCAGCGCCCGTATGCCAAAATTATAGATTCCGAATCCGGTAGCGGGAAGCAGCGCAATGATCACCGCAAACATGATGCCGTTTGTGCTGACCTTGGATCTCACATGCGGATTGGATGATACTTTAAATAAATCGGACATATCCGTCCCTCCTACTTTTTCTTCTTTGCAAGCTGCATTTTTCGCATGGATTTGATGGTCTGTGTCAGGGGCTGCTTTGCCGGGCAGACATAGCTGCAGCAGCCGCACTCACAGCACTCCATTCCGTTCAGTTTCACAAAGGTCTCCTCATCCCCATGAACCGCAGCCGTCATCAGCTTGTTCGGCAGTATACGCCCCGGACAAGCCTCCACACATCTGCCGCACCGGATGCATGCGGTAGGCTCCATGGAAGAAACATCATCATGGGACAATGCCAGCAGTGCCGACGCCGTTTTGGTCGTGGGCAGATCCAGATCAAAGACTCCGAATCCCATCATGGGGCCGCCGGAAATGATCTTTTCGGGCTGTACCTTGAAACCGCCCGCCTCCTCGATCAGCTCATGGTAATTTGTACCGATCCGCACCTTGAAATTGCGGGGATGTCTTATGGCGTCGCCCGTCACGGTAACGATACGCTCCATCAGGGGCTTTCCTTCCCACACTGCATGATAGATCGCCACCACGGTATCCGTGTTGTTCACCACACAGCCCGCATCGGCAGGAAGCATGGATGAATTTATGGTTCTGCCCGTTGTGGCAAAAATAATCTGGCGCTCCGCGCCCTGCGGATATTTGGTCTTCAACGCCTTTACGCTGATTCTCTTCTCATCCTTGGTCAGTTTTTTCAAAAGCTCGATGCAGTCCTTTTTATTGTCCTCCACCGCCATGATGCCCTGTGCATTGGGAAACAGGCTGAGGGAAACCTTCAGACCGGCGATCAGCTTCTCCGGCTCCTCCAAAATTCTCCGGTAGTCGGATGTCAGATATGGCTCGCACTCCGCACAGTTTACGATCACGTAATCAATCTTCTGCGGATCCTTCGGTGAAAGCTTGATAAAGGTGGGGAAGCCCGCGCCGCCCATTCCTACGATCCCGGCTTCCTTGATCCGCTCAATGATCTCCTCCCTGGACGCGCTCTCCGGGTCAAGCGGCGGCATATACTCTACCTCCTCGTAGAGCCCGTCGTTCTCCACCACGATACTCATAACGCTGTCTCCCGTCACAATACGCCGCGGCTCTATCGCCTTGACAATACCCGATACGGTGGCATGGATGGGCGCGCTGACAAAAGCAGATGCTTCAGCGATCTTCTGACCTGTCAGCACCCTGTCTCCCTTCTTGACGATCGGTGTCGCCGGCGCTCCGATATGCTGTGACAACGGATATACCAGATCTCCCTTTGGCAGAACCTTCCTGATGGGCTTGTCCTTTGTCAGATCTTTGCCATCATAGGGATGGATTCCTCCCCTGAATGTCAATGTCGCCATTTTCTTCCTCCTGTCCTCTTTCGACAAAACTTTACTATATTCTCTAATATACTATTTTTTATCAAAAAATACCACCGAAAAGTAAAAATTATGCTATGGAAAGACCAAAAAATATGCTATCATTATCCTATCAATCCGCACCGGAGGGAGTTTACTATGTATACGGAAACAACAAGGCTTACGGGGATTTCCCCCGCCTATCCCATTGAGAATCTTTCGCCCCTGTCCCGGCTTTTGTTTCTTGATATCGAGACCACGGGCTTTACGGCAAAAAATTCCAGCCTTTACATGATCGGCTGCGCCTGTTACGAGGACGGCTGTTTTCAGGTTCGCCAATGGATGGCGGAAAAATATGAGGAAGAAAAGGATGTGCTGACCTCATTTTTTGAGTTTGCCGAAAGCCGGAAATTTCTCATTCACTTCAACGGCAACAATTTTGATCTGCCCTACCTGACACAGAAAGCCGCCCAATATGAACTCCCCTACGATTTCAGCACCTTCGAGGGCATTGATCTCTACCGCCGGATTTCACCGTACAAATTTTTCCTGCACCTGCCCAACTGCAAGCAGAAAACCATCGAACAGTACCTCGGCATCGACAGGGAAGATATCTTCTCCGGTGGTGAGCTGATCGGCATCTATCACGACTATGTAAAATCACCCTCTGCGCGCTCCAAGAATGCGCTGCTTACCCACAACAGGGAGGATGTGATCGGCATGCTGGAGATTTTGCCGATCCTTTCGTATTACGATATCTTCAACGGGGAAATCAAGGCAAGAAAGGTACAGGCGAACTACTACACCGATTACGCCGGAAACCGCAGACAGGAGCTCATCATGACGCTGACCCTCCCAAGTGCTCTTCCCGTTCCCCTGTCAGCCTCGGTAAACGGCTGTTATTTCAAGGGAGAAGGCACCGAGGCAAGCCTGCGGGTTCCGATTTACGAGGAAGAGTTAAAATACTTCTACGCCAACTACAAGGACTACTACTACCTGCCCACCGAGGATGTTGCCCTGCATAAATCCGTGGCAAGCTTTGTGGACAAGGAGCACCGCGTGCAGGCAACGGCGGCAACCTGCTACACCCGGAAGCACTCCCTCTATCTGCCGCAGTGGGAGCTTCTCTTCACCCCCTTCTTCAAGCGGGATTACAAAAGCAAGGAATTATTCTTTGAACTGACGGACGAATTAAAGAGAGACCGGCAGGCATTCACAACCTACGCCCGCCATGTTCTCGAGACCATGAGCCAGACCTATTAGATTTCTCTGAACTTCAAAATACAGGCTGCCCTATGCGGACAGCCTGTATCTTCGTTTACAGTTTCTTTCTAATACCCCGGCAGGAATGCAATCCGTTCCGGGTCAAATTCAAACCTGTTCTTCTCCCCGTTATACACAAGGGCAGTCAGAATATTGCCGATAGGGTCTGTGATGCCGTCTTCTCTCCATATGGAAAACTCACAGTACAGCGTGCCCTCCTCATCCGCATAAGCGGAATAGCTTGAGCGGAGAATATATTGGTATTGGGGAAACAAAATGGAGAATGCCTCCTTCTTTTTAAGAATCCCTTCAAGCTGCGCGCTCTGCTCTGCGGTCAGATCCACGCAATCATCAAACACCGGTATTTCCGCGTTTCCTTTCACATCATAGACCATCACCATGTCGCCATCAAGGGGGCCTGTACCCGTCATCATAACCGGAACGATTGCCAGAATGTCTTTTTCCCCATCCCCTGTCACATCAATATAATAAAACTTTGGCTCCTCCACCCAGTTTTTGTCATACATGGCATAGAGACGCTTTGTGAAAAGCAGTTCGCCACCACGGTAAAACCGATATTCCGTCCTCCCATCCTGACCGGAGTCCGACTCTGCCGACACCTTTTCCACCTGCACCTCAATATCCTCTATCCGGTAGGTAAAATACGGCTCCGTCTCCGCAACAGACGCCTCATCCAATACCGCTCTGCTCACGTTCGCATTCGCCAGATTCTGGTACGTTTCCCGATATAAGTCGCGGTGCTCTGTCATGCAGGTTACCAACGCCTGTTCAAAGTTCTGCTCCTCTTCCCATAACGATGAAGAACCTTCCGGCTCGTTTTTTCCACAGCCGGCAAGCAAAACTGCAATAAGCAAAGTCAAAATTACATATCTCTTTTTCATCTTTTTCATCTTTTCCCCCTTTACACAAAAAGCCATAACGAATCCGTCATGGCTTTTGAATTTTATCTCTTCGGCTTTGCATAAAAGAAAGAGTTCTTTCTCTCGTAACCGATCTCTTTGTAGTTGATAATCTGTTCTGTGCTGCCGATGAAAAGAAGTCCTTCCGGTTTAAGCGCACGCTCAAACTTCCGGTAGATCTCTTCCTTGGCTTCCTCCGTAAAGTAGATCAGTACGTTACGGCAGACAATTAAATTGCAATCTGTGGGATAAGCATCCTTCAGCAGATTATGCTCCTTAAACTCCACACGGCTCTTGATCTCTTCCGAGATCTGGTAGGAAGGCCCGATCTTCGTAAAATACCTACGCTTCAGGTCATCGGGAACAGCCTCTATGCTCTTCTCGTTATACAGCCCTACCTTCGCCTTTGCAATTACCTGTTTGTCAATGTCGGTAGCCAGTATTTTGATCTGATTCAGCGGTATATGTCTGGACAATGCCATCACCAGGGAATATGGTTCGTCTCCCGTGGAGCAGGCTGCGCTCCAGATCTTCAAATTCTTGCCGAACCTCTGAATGAGCTCGGGAAAAATCTGCATGTCCAAAAGCTGCCATTGATCCGGGTTGCGGTAAAACTCCGACACATTGATGGTCAGATAGTTGACAAATTCCTCAAAACGAACCCTGTCCGTCTTTAAGACCTGCACATACTTATCGTAGCCGACTACACCGTTCTTGGCGATGAGCGTGTCAATTCTGCGCTTCATCTGCTTTTCCTTGTATGCATTCAGATCAATACTGGTCAGGTCATAGACCGCTTTTTTGAAATATTCGTAATCGTAAATCATGCCGTCGACCTGCCTTCTCTTAAGTTATAGGATTACTCTGCGTCTTTCTCCGCCTTCTCAGCTGCGATCACAGCGTCGATATCCACGGAAACAACCTCAGCGTCATCATCCTGTACTTCTGCTTCCTCTTCCTTCTCAGGTTCCGGAGCAAGAAGTGCCTTTACGCTCAGGCTGATCTTTCTGTCTTCCTCATTGAAGTCCACAACCTTTGCGGTTACGGTATCGCCTACCTTCAGAACATCGGAGGGCTTCTCAATGTGATCCTTGGAGATCTGGGAAACGTGCAGAAGCGCGTCTACGCCCGGCTCAAGCTCCACAAATGCACCGAAGTCCGTCATTCTTGCAACCGTACCGGTCACAACGGAACCGATGGCATACTTGCTTGCAGCATCCTTCCAAGGGTTGAGGTCGTCAAACTTAAGGCTCAGCGCGATCTTGTTGCCGTTGATCTCCTTGATGAGAACCTTTACGGTATCGCCTACCTTGAACATCTTCTTTGGATGCTCAACACGTCCCCATGACATCTCGGAAATATGAAGGAGTCCGTCTGCGCCGCCCAGATCGATGAATGCACCGAAGTCCGTAACGTTCTTCACGGTGCCCTCTACAATGTCGCCTTCCTTGATGCGGGCAAACAGCTCTTTCTGCATCTCAGCCTTCTTTGCTGCGATAAGCTGTCTTCTGTCGCCGATATATCTTCTTCTCTTGGGATTGTACTCGCTGATCACGAACTCAATCTCCTGACCTGCGTACTTGGTCAGATCCTTCTCATAGGTATCGGAAACCAGACTTGCGGGGATGAAGATACGAACCTCATCCACGATCACGCTGAGTCCGCCGTCCAGCACCTGTGCAACCTGTGCCTTGAGCACTTCCTTATTGTTGAAGGCTTCCTCAATTCTCTTGTTTCCTCTGTCGGCTGCAAGACGCTTGTAGGTCAGCTGAACCTGTCCCTCGCCGTCGTTCACCTTGAGCACCTTGACTTCCATGGTGTCTCCCACCCTGGCAACGGTAGTCAGGTCTACATTGGGCTCGTTGGTGTACTCGTTTCTTGTCAAAATACCGTCTGACTTGTATCCGATGTTCAGAACGATCTCTTCGGGCTTCACATCAATGACTGTACCTTCGACTACCTCTCCTGTGTGTATTGTCTTTAATGATTCCTCTAACATTTGTTCAAAAGTTAATTCTGACATAATTTTGAACCTCCTCGATAATATTGTTTGGGGTTGACGCCCCCGCGGTAATACCCACCAGTCGAACAGCTTTAGGTAATGCTAAATGCAAGTCATCCAGTGTCTGTATAAAATAGGTGTTCGCACATTCCTCGCTGCATATTTCATACAGCTTTCTGGTATTGGAGCTGTGCCTGCCCCCTATTACTATCATTGCATCGACAGACGCGGCAAGCTCTTTTGCTTCCCTCTGTCGCTCCTCGGTTGCATTGCAGATAGTATTCGCAACACTAACATTATAGACTTTTTTCTTTAAAATTTCAACCATATTATGAAATTTGTTGTAATTAAATGTCGTTTGAGACACAATACAGATTTCTTTGTCCTTTTCAGGTACAAATTTTTCCGCTTCCTCCACGGTTTCAAGCACCACCGCAGGCGTCGTACACCAGCCCGTGATCCCCTCCACCTCCGGGTGTCCGGGGTTTCCTACCACCACGATCTGCTTTCCTTCCCTGCTCTCCCGCTCCACGATTCCGTGGATCCGCTTGACAAAAGGGCAGGTCGCATCCACGCAGGTAAGCCCTCTTTCCGCAATCCGCTCATATACATCCCTTGCCACACCGTGGGCGCGGATAATCACCGTGCCGGATTCTACTTTGTCAAGTTCCTCCCTGCCCTCGATCACGCGGACGCCCTTCTTTTTCAAATCGTCCACCACTTCCCCGTTGTTCACAACAGCCCCGTAGGTGTAGATGTCACCGCCTTTTTCCGCCTGCTCGTAAACCGCCTCCACCGCGCGCTTCACACCGAAGCAGAATCCCATGCTCTTCGCCAGAATCACTTCCAAGATCAGTTTCCCTCTCGTTTCTTCTCACAGATTTCAATGATTGCCTGGATTACTTCTTCTATGGTCATATCGGAGGAGTCCACCAAAACAGCGTCCTCCGCCTGCCGCAGCGGAGATTCCTCCCGCGTCATGTCCCGCTCATCCCGCTCTATGATATCCGCCTCGATCTTTGCAAGATCACATTCCTCTCCCTTGGCAGTCAGCTCGTCATAGCGTCTCTTCGCCCTGACGGCGCTGCTGGCGGTCAGATAGATCTTCACATCCGCATCGGGCAGCACACAGGTTCCGATATCCCTGCCGTCCATAATGACATCCGAGGTGGCGGCAAGCTCACGCTGCAGCCTTACCAGTTTGGCTCGCACTTCCTTCCTCGGTGCGATGGCGGAAGCCATGTTGCCCACTTCCTCGGCTCTGAGGAATGCGTTCACATTCTCTCCGTTCAAAAGAACCACCTGCTCACCGTTCTCATAGCGGATGGTGATATGGGTCTCCTCACACTTTTTCACAATCCCGTCCGGATCCCCGGGATTCACCTTCTCCCGGATCATATACAGGGCCATCGCCCGGTACATGGCGCCGGTGTCCACATAAATCAACCCCATCCTCTTTGCGATCTGTTTTGCAATGGTACTCTTTCCTGCTCCCGCAGGCCCGTCTATGGCTACGTTATAACTCATCTCTTCCTCTTTTCTGCACTGTTTTCCGGTCAGTGCCGCCGATTTATTTTTCCTGTGCCGCGCTGCACCCGGCAAGATGCCCGGTAGACCACGCGATCTGCAGATTGAACCCGCCCGTCAGTGCGTCCAGATCCAGCACTTCTCCCGCGAAGTATAAACCCTTTACGATTTTGGACTCCATGGTGGAGGGATTGATCTCCTTCACGGATACCCCGCCCTGTGTGATGATCGCCTCCGAAAAATTCCGGCAGCCCGTCACCGTCATGGGAAGGCCCTTGATGAGGGACACCAGACCTTTCCTTTCCTCCCTTGTCACCTCATTTACCTTCTTTTCCGGGTCGATACCGGAAAGTGCCACCATGACCGGGATCATTTTGGCAGGGAACAGACCGCCCAGCGCATTCTTGAACAGGCGGTTCCTATTTTCCTCAAAATCCCGTAGTATCCTCCTGTCAAGCTGTTCCTCCGTCAGCGCCGGTTTCAGGTCAAGCCGCAGAACCGCTCTTTTTCCGCAGGCGCGTTTTGCATAATAGCTGCTTGCCGTCAGGATCAGGGGGCCGCTGACACCAAAGTGTGTAAACAGCATCTCACCGAAGCCCTGATACAGTTCCTTTCCGTCACAGGAGAGACTCACGGACACATTTTTCAAAGACAGCCCCATCATATCCCTGCAAAAGGGCTCCTGAATATTGAAGGGCACCAGCGCCGGTTTTGCCTCGGCGAGCTTATGTCCCGCCCGCTCTGCAAAGCGATAGCCGTCGCCCGTGGAGCCGGTGCTTTCATAGGAGATTCCCCCGGTTGCAACCACCACGCTGTCCGCGGGCTCCTCCCTGCCGTCAGCAAGGCGTACCCCCCTCACTCTTTTGCCGTCAGGTTTCTCCTCCAGAAGGATTTCCTTCACAGGCGTATGCAGAAACACTGCCGCGCCGCTATCCGAAAGCTCCCGGTTCAGCGCCGTTATCACATCCGAGGAATGGTCGGACTTTGGAAATACCCTGTCCCCTCTCTCGGTCTTTAGCATGCAGCCCGCCTGTTCAAAAAAGTCCATGGTGCTGTTGTTGTCAAAGGAATAGAACGCACTATACAAGAATTTGCCGTTGCTCACCACATTGCCAAACAATTCTTCCGTCTCGCAGGCGTTTGTCACGTTGCAGCGTCCCTTTCCCGTGATAAAGAGCTTTTTCCCGATCTTTTCATTTTTCTCAAACAGGGTCGTCCGGCTTCCGCTCCTTGCCGCAGCGATTGCCGCCATGGCTCCCGCCGCGCCGCCTCCGACCACGATCACCCTATTCATGGTCGCCTCTCCAAAGAGGATTGTCCAGCATAGGCTCCTCGTCGATAAAGTTTATTTCGTCATTCAGATATACCTGATAATTGTTCCATACCTCTTCAAGCGTCTCCAGATTTTTCTTGACCGCCTGAGGGCGTTTCAGACACATGGCAACCACCAGCGCATTGATCACGCTCAGGGGCGCCACCAGCGAATCCACGATGGAAACCATGTCGCTCCTCGCCAGCAGGTTGCAGGAGGAATACAGGCACATGGGGGAATGGATAGAATCCGTGATGCTGATCACCTTCGCATTCCTGTCATTGGCAAACTCCATCGCCTTCAACGTTCTCATGGAATATCTGGGGAAGCTGATTCCGATCATCACATCCTTCTCGTCAATCCGAAGCATCTGTTCAAAGGTCTCGCTGACGCTGGTTGTATTGAGCAGAATCACGTTTCCGCGGATCATATTCAGGTAAAAGTGCAAAAACTCCGCAAGGGGCGCGCAGCTCCGCAGACCGATGATATAAATTCTCTCCGCCTCGAGAATGGCGCTCACCGCCATCTCGAACGCATTGGGATCCAGATTGCCTATGGTGTCACGGATCTTCTCGATATCCGCGTTCAGCACGGAAGAAAGGATCTCCGACTGGCTGCTGTGCCCATATTTTTCCCCGATCTTCTGCACCGCGCTCAGCTTGTTCTTCACCCACTCCTCCAGCGCCTTCTGGAACTGCGGATACCCCTCATAGCCCAGACCGGACGCAAAACGCACCACCGTGGACTCGCTGATGGAAAGCTCCTCGCCGAGCTTCGCCGCCGTCATAAAGACCGCCTGCTCATAATGATCCCTGATAAAGCCCGCAATCGCCTTATGGCTCTTGCTCATGGACGGATATTTTTCACTGATTCTGGCAAGAATGTCTTGTTGCTTATCCATTTGCATACTCCTGTTCCAACAGTTTCTTTGTCTCCACGTCCGTCAGATCATAATCCCCCGTAAGGCTCATGCTTGCCGCGCCGTGGATAAACAGCCACATCCGCATGAACATTCCCTGAGGATCGGCACAGCCGTCCTGGGCGGCCCGGTTGATCTCATGCAGAACATTGCCGCTCTCCCCGTTCAATATCTCATACAGGCTCTTTCTGTTTGCAACCTCCGACAGAAACAGAAGCCGGAACAGATGCTTTTCTTCCCTTGCAAATGCAATATATGCCATTCCCAGATTGGCAAAGGGCGTAGCCGAAGTGCGGGGATACAGATCATAATAATCCCTGAAAAAGGCTACCGCCTTCTCATACACAGCCGCCCACAGCTCCTCCATATTCTTATACACCCTGAAAATCGGCTGGGTGGAGCAGCCCGCCTTTGCCGCCACCTTGCGCGCCGTCACATTGGCAAACCCTTCCTCCCTTGTCATTTCAAAGGCGGTCTCCAATATGTCCTGCATGGTTATGGACTCTTTTCTTGCCATAGATACCTCTCTTTTCTCTGCCCTTCCCAGGCATCCCCACTCGGGGCTCCTCATTGGTAACACTTGTTATTCTAACCCATTTCCGTCCCACCGTCAAGAAAAAACTGCCCTCCGCATCTCTGCGGGGGACAGCTTTTGTCTCTTTCTTATTATACGGATTATACAGGGTATGCACCGTTCTTGGTGTCTGCCTGTGCAGGATCAACCTTCTCCTGCTGTGCCTGACGATACTTGAAGAACTCGGTTGCCACCTGAGGGAACAGTGCGTAGGACAAAACATCCTCATCCTGCTGCTTCCACTCCGACATCTCGGATTCCAGCTTGTCCATCTCGTTGGAAAGCAGATCTGCGGGACGGCAGGTAATGCGCTCCTCTCCCGGAATAACCTTGTCAACCACTTCCTGATTCATGGGCTTTACGGTCTGACCGTACTTACCGCGAAGCACATCCTTGGTCTGGTCGGTTGCCATCTTGTATCTCTCACCCATCAGTACGTTGAACACTGCCTGTGTACCCACGATCTGGGAAGAAGGGGTAACCAGAGGCGGCTCACCCAGATCCTGACGAACCTTGGGGATCTCCTTCAGCACATCATAGTACTTATCCTCTGCATTCTGCTCCTTCAACTGGCTCACCATGTTGGAAAGCATGCCGCCGGGTACCTGATAGAGAAGGGTCTTGATATCAACGCCCATCACCTTCGGGTTCAACAGGCCGTTTGCAAGGCACTCATCACGGTAAGGTCTGAAGTAGTCCGCAATCTCAGCCAGAAGATTCTGGTCGTAGCCGGTATCGTACGGCGTTCCGCGGAAGGTCTCTACCATCACTTCTGTTGCAGGCTGTGAGGTTCCCATTGCGAACGGGGACATTGCGCAGTCGATCACATCCACGCCCGCCTCCACTGCCTTCAGATAAGTCATGCTTGCCACGCCTGAGGTGTAGTGGGTGTGCAGCTGGATCGGCAGCTTGGTAGCAGCCTTCATCTCCTTGATCAGCTCGGATGCCTTGTAAGGAAGCAGCAGACCTGCCATATCCTTGATACAGATGGAATCTGCGCCCATCTCCTCGATCTTCTTCGCCATGTTGATCCAGTACTCCATGGTGTAGGCATCTCCCAGCGTGTAGGACAATGCAACCTGTGCATGGCCGCGGCCCTCGCGGGCTTTGATCTTGTTTGTTGCGTTTACTGCTTCCTGCAGATTGCGCAGGTCATTGAAGCAGTCAAAAATACGGATGATATCGATTCCGTTTGCGATGGACTTCTCAACGAAGGTATCCACCACATCATCTGCATAGGGTCTGTAACCTAAAATGTTCTGGCCTCTGAACAGCATCTGCAGCTTGGTATTCTTGAAGCCGTCTCTCAGCTTTCTGAGTCTGTCCCAGGGATCTTCCTTCAAGAATCTCAGAGACGCGTCAAAGGTTGCGCCGCCCCAGCACTCTACGGAATGGTATCCGACCTTGTCCATCTTGTCCACGATGGGGAGCATAAATTCGGTCGGCATTCTGGTTGCGATCAGGGACTGATGCGCATCACGTAATATGGTTTCCGTTATTTTAATCGGTTTTGCTTCGGACATTTCCTATTTCCTCCTAATATTTTCTATCGCTTAGAATACACCGTAAATTGCCATAAAGGTTCCGGCTGCAACCGCCGTACCGATAACACCTGCCACGTTGGGGCCCATTGCATGCATCAGCAGGAAGTTGGTGGGATCTGCCTCAGATCCGACCTTCTGGGACACACGTGCTGCCATGGGAACCGCAGACACGCCTGCGGAACCGATCAGCGGGTTTACCTTGCCATGGGAGACAACACACATCAGTTTTCCGAACAGCACGCCGGCTGCGGTACCGAACATGAATGCGATCAGCCCCAGTGCAACGATCTTCAGGGTATCCATGTTCAGGAATGCCTCTGCGCTGGTGGTTGCACCAACCGAAGTTCCCAACAGGATAACCACGATATACATCATGGCGTTTGACGCAGTCTCTGTAAGCTGTCTTACCACACCGGATTCTTTGAACAGGTTACCCAGCATAAGCATACCTACCAGAGGAGCCGTTGTGGGCAGAATCAGGCTGACCACGATGGTAACCACGATGGGGAACAGGATACGCTCCAGCTTGGAAATGGGACGGAGCTGATCCATCTTGATCTTTCTCTCCTTCTCCGTCGTCAGAAGCTTCATGATAGGCGGCTGGATGATCGGCACCAGTGACATGTAGGAGTACGCGGCAACCGCAATGGGTCCCAACAGTCCGGTCTGTCCCAGCTTACCTGCAAGGAAGATGGATGTCGGGCCGTCCGCTCCGCCGATGATGGAAATGGCTGCAGCTGCCTTGCCGTTGAAGCCGAGTCCGATTGCACCGAAGTACGCTGCAAAGATACCGAACTGTGCCGCCGCGCCGAGCAGAAAGCTCTTGGGATTTGCGATCAGGGGACCGAAGTCGGTCATGGCGCCCACGCCCATGAAGATCAGGGAGGGTAAGATCGCATACTCATCCAGAATATAGAAATAATACAGCAGACCGCCCACACCGTTCGACGAATCCTCCGCATGAAGCATGATATCCGGGTAGATGTTTACAAGCAGCATACCGAATGCAATCGGCAGAAGCAGAAGCGGTTCAAAGCCGTGCCGGATTGCAAGATAAAGGAAAAAGCAGGCAACTGCTATCATCACGTAATTTCCCCACGTCAGGTTAAAGAACGCGGTCTGATGCAGCAGGTTGTCCAGCGTAGTTGTTATGTAATCCATTTGTTGACCTCCTGTAATTTAAGCACCGTAAAGAAGCTAGTTCAAGGTTGCTAAAACCTTTCCTGCCTCAACGGCATCTCCGACTGCTACCTCAATGCTTGCAACCGTGCCGTCCTGGGGAGCTACTACAGGGATCTCCATCTTCATTGCCTCGATGGTAACCACTGCATCTCCTGCCTTTACTGCGGTGCCTACAGGTGCATCGATCTTGAATACCTTTCCTGCTGCGCCTGCCTCTACCTTGATTGCGCCCTGTGCGCCGCTTGCTGCGGGTGCCGCCTTGGGAGCTGCAGCTGCCTTGGGCGCTGCCGGTGCTGCCTTGGGTGCTGCGGGTGCCTTCACAACAGGTGCTGCGCTGCCGGTACCCTCCTCAACTACTACATCGTATACATTTCCGTTTACGGTAATGGTATAATTCTTCATCTCTTTTTCCTCCGATTATCTTCTTTTTCTGATACTTCTCACAACAAAACCATCCGTGCCGGATGCGCCTTCATACGCTGCAACCGCAGCGGCGATCACAGCCGCGAGCTCAAGCTCGTCCGCGCTCTCCGCACTCTCTTCTTTTTCCACGATCCGGGCGATGGTATTCTCCACTGCCGCCTCGGTCGTCTCCGCCTTCTGTTTATTCTTTCCGCTCAGCTTTTCCTGCAGTTTGGGGATTCCTCCGAATGCCCAGATCAACAGGCTGATCATGATCAGAATCACAAACACGGTTCCCATTCCCATCAGGGTATCCATGGCTGCCTTGATCATCAGCTCGCCGATGGACTGATCCAGATTCAGGGCGCAGGACTTCACCGTGAGGAACAGATCGTTGGTGAAGATGACCTCCGCCTCTGCAGTTCTCACATTGCCCTTGGAATCCGTCTTGGTTCCCGTCAGAGGAACTTTCACGATAATCTCGTCACCTGATATCTCATAGCTTGCCTCGGTGTCGGCAACATTCACATCCTCCAGTGAATTATAAAGAGAATCAAATGTGCCGTTGAAGGATACGATACCGTTTAAGATGGCGTTTCCTTCCACCTGCACGCTGCTGAAATTATAGCTTGCGTTATAATAGTTTGTCCACACATACAAAGCGTAGTTGAACTCATCCTCCGCCAACGCCTTGAGCTCGTGCACATTATAGTCCGCCTGATATTCCTGTGCGCGCGCATCATCAAAGAAGCTTGTCATATACGGCACCACGAAATCCGTGGCAATCACTTTCGCACTGTCAACCTTCTGCTGCTGCGCTTCGCTCAATGCTTCTTCATTTCCGCAGGCGGTCAGACCAAATACACAGGTGAGCATACATAACATTGCAAGTATTTTTTTCATATTAAGTATCTCCCTTTCTAAACCGTTCCATGCTTTTTAACCGGGCGCTCTTCACATTTTGTGAACAGCATCTCAAACGCGCCGATCACGTACTTTCTCGTATCGGCGGGCTCTGCCAGCTGATCTACATATCCTCTCCTTGCCGCACTCTGTACGCTGTTCTGGAGCGCTGCGTACTCGGCAGCCTTCTCCTTGATCACATCAGCGCCTTTTCCTTCATACATGATCTTTGCAGCCAGCTCCGCATCCATGGAACCGATCTGTGCATCCGGCCATGCGATGGTGATGTCCGCGCCGGTTGCCTTGGAGTTCATTGCCACATAAGCGCTTCCGAATGCCTTTCCGATGATCACGTTCACCTTGGGTACGGTTGCGTTTGCAAACGTATATGTAAGATGAGCGGCAGCCTTTGCAATCTTCTTTTCGCTGCACTCACATGCCTTGTAGCCGGTCACGTTGGTCAGCGTCAGTACGGGGATGTCAAATGCATCGCAGAAGTTTACGAAATCCGCAGCCTTCTCGCAGCCCATGGGGGACAGCACAGACTCGAATTTCTCTGCCACATTACCCTCTGCATCCAGCTTCTCGCTTCTGTTTGCAACGGCACCTACGGTAACGCCGTCCAGTCTCAGGAAACCGGTCACCATATCCGGTGCGTAATCTGCCTTCACTTCCACGAAATCATTGTTGTCCGCCAGAACGGCAAGTGCAACCGCGGTATCTCCCTTGCAGCCGGAAAGCTCGGGGGTAAGACGGTTCAGATCATCCGTTCCCTCCTCAAATGCAAGGTTCTCCTCGTTGTTTGCGGGAAGCATGGAAACCAGCTTGCGGACACCGGAGATTACCTCGTCCTCTGTGCCCACGAAATCTGCGTTGCCTGCCTCCTTGCCCTGGAATGCAGCGGAAGCCGTATCACACTTTGCGGTGCTGTTGCCTGCCAGCGCATTGGGGGAATTTACAAAAAGCTTTGCCTTCTCAGACTCCATAAAGGTGAAATCGGACATTGCCGCCATAACGGCAAGACCGCCGCCACAGCTGCCGAATACAGCCGAGATCTGAGGGATCACGCCCGAAGCATCGGACATCTTGCGGTAGATGGTTCCGAATGCGTCCAGCGCATCAGTTGACTCCTGCAGTCTGAATCCTGCGGAATCCAGCAGACCGATCACCGGCGCTCCCGTCTTCATTGCCAGATCATAGAGATTGGCAATTTTCTTTGCATGCATCTCACCGACGGTACCGTTCAACACGGAAGCGTCCTGGCTGTATACATACACAAGATTGCCGTCGATCACTCCGTAGCCGGTAATGACACCGTCAGAAGGAGTCTCGTTCTGTTTCAGATCGAAATCCGTAGCTCTGGCGGTTACCAGCGCACCGATTTCCACGAAACTGTTGTCATCGAGCAAAGCGTTGATTCTTTGGCTCGCTTTTGAAGTACTACTCATGTTTTTCAGCCCTCCATTTATAATAAAAAAATAATAACAATGTAACAGGGGGACTCCGTTTTTCTAAAGTAAACGCCTACTGCCCCATGATTGTCTGTAACATTGTAGCACAAAAAAAACGAACGCACTAGCAAAAGTTTTGCAGAATCGGACAAATTGGACGATTTGTATAGTTTTTTAACGTTATCTTAACATTTATAATACATATTTTTTGAGCACCTGTATCACGCACCAGCCCAGATCGATCCGAGGAACCTCCCCGGCGGTCACCACCGGCAGCTCCCTGATGCATTCCTCTCCCACCATGTAGCGGATGCTTCCCACCAAAACTCCCGCTTCCACCGGCGCGGTCAGATGCTTCTCCACGGTGCAGGTGACTTCTATTCTTTCTTCTTCGTCAAGCAGGAGCCCTTGGAAAGTCTGTATAGAAGCCTCCCCAGCCAGATATGCCATGCCAGCATAGCCCGTTCCCCCTTTCTCATCGATCCGCAGTTCTACATACGCACTCTGCCCCAGCTTCTCGGTCTGTCCGTCCTCCACAGGCACCGGTTTTAAAAGAAGCGGATCATATTCCGCCTCCGCAAGTCCGTGGTAGGTGTAGCGTCTCAGCCCATAACCGAACAGCTCTTTAGAGTCTGCCCATTTCCAGGTCTTATGATTCGGCCAGCCGCAGCCGAGCAGCGCAATGGTAAATTTTTTTCCTTCTCTTTCCAGCGCGCCCACATAACAATAGCCCGCCTTGTTCGTAAAGCCCGTCTTTCCGGAGAGCGCTCCCTCCATCATATTCAGAAACGTATTGTGGTTATTGCAGGAAAAGCTTCGGCCCTCCTCGTTCGTAAAGCTGTACGACTGCGCACGCGTGATGTCTAAAAACTCCTCCTTCTTCGGAGAATAAAAACAGCAGTATGCCATGATCCGGGCGAGATCCCTCGCCGTGGTGCCGTGGGCAAGCTGCACGGGATTGCCGTCTTTGTCCGTCCCGTTCCTTGTGGCATCCAGCCCGTTCGGGGTGATAAAGCAAGTCCCCGTGCAGCCGATGGCTGCCGCTTTTTCGTTCATCATTCCGGCAAAGCCCTCCATGCTGCCGCCGATGTTCTCGGCTATCGCCACCGCCGAATCGTTGTGGGATTCCAGCATCAGGGAATACAGAAGGTCACCGAGACGGAAATGCTCTCCTGCCTTCATGTATAATTTCACCTTGGGCATGCTTGCCGCATAGGCGGAGATCTCCGTCATCTCATCCGTACAGCCGTTTTCCAGTGCCAGAATACAGGTCATGATCTTTGTGGTGCTGGCGTTCGCCAGAAAGGCATCCCCGTTCTTCTCATACAGCACGCGCCCCGTGTCCGCATCCATCAGCACCGCGGCGGTGGCATAGAGCGAGAGCTCCTCTGCGGCGCTGCAGGGAAGCGCTGCCCCGGCAAAAGCTGCACAGACCAGCCATAGTGCCGCTGTCCGCCGCAGCCTCCTTCTCCATATTTGGGAAAAAAAATACATAGCAGCAACGCACCTTTGTTTCGTTGCTACTATGTATATGTTGACAATTCCCGTAAATTTCCTCTTTTTTACTCGGTCACATCCGACTGCATCATTCCTGCCTCCGCCTCGGCCTGCTGTTTGAACTCCTCCATCTGAAGGGTAGTAAGCTCCGGCAGCTCCTCAAGAGATTTCACGCCAAAGCAGCGCAGAAACTGTTCCGTTGTGCCGAACAGAAGCGGTCTTCCCGGTGCGTCCAGTCTTCCAAGCTCCGTGATCAGATCGTACTCCAGCAGCTTGTTGATGGCATGGTCGCAGCTCACGCCTCTGATCCGTTCAATCTCCAGTCTGGTGACCGGTTGCTTGTAGGCAATGATGGAAAGGGTCTCGATCACCGTATCGGTCAGCACCATCCTGCGGGGCGTCTTGGCGATCTTGATCAGATACTCGTAAAGCCGGGGCTTGGTGGAGAGCTGTACGCTGTCCTCAAACTGCATCAGCGTGATGCCTCTCTCCTCCGCCTCGTACCTTTTCTGCATTTCCTCCAGAATTTCCTTCACTTCTTTTTTATCCGTCTCAAGCACCGCGGCCAGCCTGCTGATCTCCACGGATTCCCCCATGGTAAACAGAATTGCCTCTATGACCGCTTCCTGCTGTTGTCTCTCCATTTCCATTCCTCTTTTCTACGCGCTCTCTTTCAATGTGATGAAAATATCATCAAAGGTGTTCTCCTGCACAATGTTGATCTTGCCCACCTTCATCATCTCCAGAATGACTAAAAACGTGACGATGACCTCCATCTTGCTGTGCTGTTTTTCCAAAAGCTCCCGGAAGCTGCAATGGCTGTGCGCCAGAATATACTCCTCCACATGCAGTGCCTTGGCGTCCATATCGATCTCTTCCTTCTCAATGTTTCCGTAGCTGCTCCGGATGGGATCGATCTTGTCCTCCTGCTTCCTGACCACAGACTTGAAGATATCCTGCAATTTCTGCAGGTTCATCTTCCCGATCAGCTCCGCATAGTCCACCGGCTGGCGGTATCCCTCCACTTCCTTCGGAAGATGCTGCTCCCTGTAAAAGAACCTCTGGGCATCCACCTGCTTGTCCCGTAACTCATAGGACATATACTTATACATCTTGTATTCGAGCAGTCTCTGTACCAGCTCTGCTCTGGGATCCTCTTCCTCCCCTTCCTCATTGACTTCCTTGGGAAGAAGCATCCTGCACTTGATGTCAAGAAGTGTTGCCGCCATGACCAGAAACTCGCTCATCACGTTCATGTCTTCCGTCTGCATCCGGCGGATATAATCCAGATACTGCGCCGTGATCTCCACAATCGGAATATCATAGATATCTATTTTGTTCTTATCGATCAGGTGCAGAAGAAGGTCAAGCGGCCCCTCAAACACCTCAAGTTTTACCGGTATTGCCATAATGTTCTCCATTTCACAGCGTTCACTGTTCTATTCTAACGGCTTTTTCTCTCCGTATCAAGTTCTTTTTCAAGCTCAACCACGATAAGCTCAGCGGGATTGAAAAGTCTGACCCTCGGCGAATGCGTGCCGATTCCGCGCCCCAGAACCATTTTGGCGTTCCCCTCCCCAAACAGCCCTCCGTCATATTTCGGAAAAAACCGGATTGCCGGGGAAATCACGCCTCCCAGAAACGGAAGCCGCACAATGCCGCCGTGTATATGTCCCGAAAAGACCAGATCCGCGCCCCATTTTGCATACTCGGGAAAATAGTCCGGGTTGTGTGCCAGAAGCACGCAGTATGCGGAAGATTCCGGTGTGCCAAGTGTTTCCGTCAGATACCGCTCCGGCATGGGCGGCACCTCAAAGCGTTTAAAAAAACCCCTGCCGATCTCCAGACCGTAAAAAACAATATTCCGATCCCGCAGCGCACAGTGCAGATTGTTAAGAGGCTTGATTCCCGCCTCCTTAAGACCTTCCTCGAATTTTTCTCCCATATCCCCGTAACGGCCCGGATACAGCATGATCTTCTGTTCATGGTTGCCGTATGCGTAGTACACCGGATAGCGTTCCGCCAGCGTCTTCAGAAAGGACAGCGTCTTGTCGAACTTCTCTCCCTTTTTTGCCGTGATCATATCTCCCGCCAGAATCACGGCGTCCGGTTTGTTCTCCGCAATCGCGTCAAGGAGAAGCTCGTTCTCCCTCCCGTAGCGGTAGTTGTGCAGATCGGACAGCATGACAAGCCGCATGCCCTGCTTGATCTTGGGCGAAGCAAACCGGTATTTTACCGTCACAAAGCGGTGGGTGTCATACAAGACCACCCACACGCACACAACGATCAAAAAAAACAGTATCATCAAAAGAACCTTCATCGCCCCGTATATTCCTTCCCGATTTCGTGCTGCCGCACTCTTCATCCTGCTTCGCAGGATATTCGTTCCGCGCCTCATTATAGCATAATTACACACTGCACACAAACAGCAATCTACATCAGAAACAGGGAGAACACCTTTTTCAGGTAATCCCGGTAGACCGCTTTCTCCACATCCCCGCCCGCGAGCAGCTTCACTCTGCCGATCTCGGCGTCGCCCAGCCGGTAAACCGCCTCGCCCACCGTGTCGCCGCTTCGCACCGGTGCCTGCACACTCTCCGGCAGCTGCAGGGATTTTATCACCCCGGACAGATCGCTTCCCTGAAGATCCAGATACTCAAAGGAACCCTCGTACACAATCCCGACCTCCTCCGCCACGCCGCCCTCCACGGCAAGTCTCGGAAGCATATCCGTATTTTCATCCCGGTAGAGCTTGCTCACCCGGAAGCCGTAGTCTAACAATGTTCTGGCGTCCTCGAAACGCACCTTGTAGTCCGGCGCTCCCATCACCACCGCGATCAGGTCGATTCCGTCCTTGGACGCCGTGGCGGACAGGCAGTATTTTGCCTTGCTTGTGGAACCGGTTTTCAATCCGGTTGCCCACTCGTACTGCTTTAGGAGTTTGTTCGTGCTTGACAGTGTAAACTGACTGGTTCCCTGTGTCGTAACATGGGTGATATCCTCCATCCAGATTCCCGTATAGTCAAAAACAGCGGGATATTTTGTGGTCAGTTCCCTTGACATGACCGCCACATCATATGCCGTGGTATAGTGGTTATCCGAATCCGTCAGCCCGCAGCAGTCCTCGAAATGGGTATCCATCAGACCGAGCTTTGCCGCCTTTTCGTTCATCATATCCACAAACGCCGCCTCGGTTCCCGCTATGTACTCCGCAACCGCCACGGAGGCGTCATTGCCGGAAGCCACCGCAATGCACTTGATGAGCGTATCCAGTGTCTGGATCTCCCCTTCCTCCAGAAAAACCTGTGAGCCGCCCATGGACTTTGCATGGGCACTGGTCACAATCTCATCCTCCAAGGTAATCTTCCCCTCCTCAAGCGTCTCAAAGATCAGCAGTAAGGTCATAATCTTGGTAATGCTTGCCGGACTTCTGCGTTCCGATACATTACATCCAAATATGGTCTGTCCAGTGGATGCCTCGATCAGAATTGCCGACGGTGCCGCAATCTCCACCTGTGCCGAAACCTGAAGACTGCCGCCGAAAGACAGCAGAAATGCCAGAAAGCAGGCTGACAGCCGTTTCATTCTCTTCAAAAACAAAAGCCGCACTTCCCATCTTTTTTATAAAAGATATGGAACTGCGGCTCCGAATATGTATCATTGTATCAGATATCTAATACCAGCGTGCCTTAAAACTTTCATACCGCTTCCTGATTGCCTGTTTCGGTCTGTCTAAATCGACCTTGAAGGCTTTCAAAAGCTGGATGATGTAATCGATCAGCACTATGAACAGGATCACAGATATGATCTTCCTCCCCACGCCGGGATTCACCAGATCAATCGCCTCATATACCTTGCTGTTCAAAAAGCAGATAATACCGATTGCATAAAATCCCCATGCAATGGTGCTCTCCAGACATATGATTCCCTTGTAATTGAATGGCTTATCATTGTAATCCCACCACAGCTCTCCAAACAGGCGGAGCATCAGCTTGCCCACCAGAAATTCAAAAAACGTTGCGGAAACTGCGCCGCACAGATACAGGAGTACATAATTGTTCCTAAGCGGGCACAGCGCCAGATAGCCAAACACCGCACCGAATCCGTAGATAGGACAAAACGGACTCTTTGCAAATCCTCTGTTCGTCAACTTGCGGTTGCAAAACGACATGTAGACAGACTCCACAAACCATCCCAGAATACTGTATACCACAAATGCAGCAACCAGATGATACACGTCCGTCCCAAACATTTTGAACGTCCACATGCTTTTTCCCTCTCCTCATAAAACACAGCGTAAAAATACAGAAGTCCCGGATCGAGATGACCAAGGACTTTTCTGATTTTCTTAGTTATATTTACGCTTTCTTGCCGCTTCAGACTTCTTCTTACGTCTTACACTTGGTTTCTCATAATGCTCTCTCTTGCGGATCTCCTGCTGGATACCTGCCTTCGCACAGCTTCTCTTGAAACGACGTAACGCGCTGTCTAAAGTCTCGTTCTCTTTTACGATTACGTTTGACATAACTACACCCTGACCTCCCTTCAGTCCCTTCAAGCAACACGACTGATACGGGTTAATATGTGCAACCGGCCATCACCTTGGTTACAGCCCGCATACACAATACACATTATATCATAAAATCAGTCAGCGTCAACTACTTTTTTTATGTCGGCAAAATTTTTTGCTTATTTTTACGAAAGCATGCCTGCAAGCACTTTTTCCGTCTCGGCAATCGCCGCGGGAATGCCTGCGGGATTCTTTCCTCCGGCCTGCGCCATATTGGGTCTGCCGCCGCCACCGCCGCCTACCAGTGCGGCAATGCCCTTGATCAGATTTCCTGCGTGCGCACCCTTCGCAATGGCGCCGTCCGTTGCCATCGCCACCATGCTCACCTTGCCGTCCTTTGCGGAAAGAAGCACCACAACGCCTTCGCCCAGCTTCTCCTTCAGGGAATCGCCCAGGTCGCGCAGTCCGTTCATGTCCACATTGTCCACGCTGCTTGCAAGGAGCTTCACGCCCTTCACTTCCACGACGCGGTTCATCACATCGCCCAGCGCTTCCTTTGCAGCCTTTGCCTTCAGCGCCTCGTTCTCGCTCTGTAAGCTCTTCAATTCTGCCATCAGGTGTTCGCACTTCTCCACCAGCGTATCCGGCGTGGTCTTGACTGCCTTGGCTGCGGAAAGCAGCTTCTCTTCCATCTGTTTGTAGTAAGCGATAACTCCGCTTCCCGTGAGTGCCTCTATTCTGCGCACACCGGCTGCAACACCGCTCTCCGACACGATCTTGAATACTGCGATCTGCGCCGTATTTCCCACATGCGTACCGCCGCACAGCTCCGTGGAGAAGTCTCCCATGGACACCACGCGCACGCTCTCGCCGTACTTTTCTCCGAACAGTGCCATCGCGCCGGTCTTCTTCGCCTCCTCCAAGGACATCACTCTGGTGACAACCGGAAGCGCCGCGGTGATCTTGCTGTTTACAATCTTCTCCGTCCTGGCGATCTCCTCGGATGTCATGGGTGCGGAATGGCTGAAATCGAAACGCAGCCTCTCGCTGTCCACATAGGAGCCTGCCTGCTCCACATGGGAACCCAGCACCTGTCTGAGCGCGCTCTGCAACAGATGCGTCGCACTGTGGTTCTTGCAGGTGTCCGCACGGTTTGCGGCATCCGCCTGCAGCAGGGCATTGTCTCCTGTCTTCAAAACGCCCTTTACCACCTTGCCCACATGACCGATGATTCTGCCATTTAACAGCTTCACGGTGTCCTCCACCTCAAACACGCCGTCCTTTGTGGTAATGACACCCTTATCCGCCTTCTGTCCGCCCATGGTGGCATAGAAAGGCGTCTTTTCCGTCACAATCGTTCCGGATTCCCCGGCAGCAAGCTCCTGCTTCATTTCCGTTTCGGATGCAGCTGCAACAATCCTGCTTTCCGTCCCAATGCCGTCATAGCCTGTAAACTCACTTACAACCGTATCGGGAAGTGCATCAAACACCCCTGCACCCACCGTCAGCTTTGCGGAGAAGTTCTGGTTATCCCTTGCCTTCTGCTTCTGTGCTTCCATGGCGGCTGCAAATCCGGTCTCATCCACCGTCAGTCCCTCTTCGCCCGCAAGTTCCACCGTCAGTTCAATAGGGAAGCCAAAAGTGTCATAGAGATAGAACGCGCTGTCTCCGTCAATGGCATTTTCGCCCCTCTCGCGCTTCTCGTCCAGAATCTTTTTAAACTCCTTCATGCCGTTCTCGAGGGTGCTCTCAAAGCGGGTGATCTCCTTCTTCAATTCCGAGAGAATGAACTCTCTGTTTTTCACGAGGAGAGGATAGCTCTTTGCATAAATATCATCAATATACATACCTGCGATCGTAAGCAGGTTGTCCGTGGTAAGCCCCAAAATTCTTCCGTGGCGCACTGCGCGGCGGATCAGTCTGCGAAGCACATAGCCTGCGCCGGCGTTAGAGGGAAGAAGCTTTGCCTCATCTCCGATCAGCATTACGCTGGTGCGCAGATGATCGGACAACACTCTCATGGATCGGGTCATTTTCTCATCCGCATCGTACTGATGTCCCGACACCTTCTCCACATAGGCGATGATGGGGGCGAAGAGATCCGTGCGGTACACATCCTTCGTTCCGTTTAAGAACGCCAGAATTCTCTCAAGTCCCCAGCCGGTATCCACATTTTTCTGTTTCAGAGGCGTCAGGGAGCCGTCATGGTGCTTCTCGTACTGCATGAAAACATCGTTCCCAAGCTCGGTGTACTTGCCACAATGACAGCCGGGTCCGCAATCCGGGCCGCAGTCCGGCTTGTCCGCAATATAGAACATCTCGCTGTCCGGGCCGCAGGGGCCATACTCCAGTCCCCACCAGTTGTCCTCAGCGGGCAGATAGTAGATATGTTCTTTCTTAAAGCCGGAAGCAATGCGGTATTTTGCACCCTCCTCGTCTCTGGGCGCATTCTCATCCCCCGCAAACACGGTTGCGGCAAGGTGCTCCGCATCGAAGCCGAACACCTGCGTCAGAAGCTCAAAGCTCCATTTGCACCTGTCCTCCTTGAAGTAATCTCCAAGGCTCCAGCTTCCCATCATCTCAAAGAAGGTGACATGGCTCTTGTCGCCCACAGAATCGATATCGTTCGTGCGGACACAGCCCTGCACGTTGCAGAGCCTTGTTCCGAGAGGATGCTTCTGCCCTAACAGGTAGGGCATCAGGGGCTGCATGCCCGCCACATTGAAAAGAACGCCGGTGGAGCCGTCGGATACCAGAGATACCGCTCCCACATCCACATGTCCTCTCTCGATATAAAACTGCTTCCATGCCGTTCTTAATTCTTCTGAAGTGAATTGTTTCATCTGATCCTCCAATTAAAACGTAAATTTGTCTGCAAAGTATGCATCCAGATCCGCAATTGCTACGCGCTCCTGCTCCATGGAATCGCGGAAACGCACCGTGACACAGCCGTCCGTCTCGGAATCAAAGTCGTAAGTGATGCAGAAAGGCGTACCGATCTCATCCTGACGGCGGTATCTCTTTCCGATCGCGCCTCTGTCGTCGAACTCGCAGTTATACTTCCTGCAGAGCTGCGTATAGACTTTCTCGGCGCCCTCGTTCAGCTTCTTGGAAAGCGGCAGCACACCGATCTTCACCGGTGCAAGCGCCGGATGGAAACGAAGCACGGTACGCATGTCACCGCCCTCCAGCTCCTCCTCGTCGTAGGCAGCACACAGGAATGCAAGCACCACGCGGTCTGCGCCCAAAGAAGGCTCAATTACATAAGGTATGTATTTCTCATTCTTGGTATCGTCAAAATAGGTCATATCCTGACCGGACAGGTTTGCATGCTGGGTCAGGTCATAGTCGGTTCTGTCCGCAATGCCCCAGAGCTCACCCCAGCCGAACGGAAACAGGAACTCGATATCCGTCGTGCCCTTGCTGTAGAAGCAAAGCTCCTCCGGAGAGTGGTCACGCAGACGCATCTCCTCCTCCTTCATGCCCAGTGACAGAAGCCAGTCACGGCAGAAGGCTCTCCAGTACTGGAACCATTCCAGATCGGTGCCCGGCTCGCAGAAGAACTCAAGTTCCATCTGCTCAAACTCTCTGGTTCTGAACGTAAAGTTACCCGGCGTGATCTCGTTACGGAAAGACTTTCCGATCTGACCGATGCCGAAAGGAATCTTCTTTCTGGAGGTACGCTGCACATTCTTGAAGTTTACAAAAATACCCTGTGCGGTCTCGGGACGCAGATACACCGTATTCTTTGCATCCTCGGTAACGCCCTGAAAGGTCTTGAACATCAGGTTGAACTGTCTGATGTCCGTGAAATTGTGCTTGCCGCAGGTCGGGCAGGGAATATTGTGCTCCTCCACGAAGTTTTTCATCTGCTCCTGAGACCATGCATCCACGCTCTCCTCAAGCGTGATGCCGTTCTCTGCGCAGAAATCCTCGATCAGCTTGTCCGCACGGAACCTCTCATGACATTCCTTACAGTCCATCAACGGGTCGGAGAAACCGCCCAGATGTCCACTGGCAACCCATGTCTGGGGATTCATCAGGATGGCACAGTCCACGCCTACGTTGTAGGGGTTTTCCGTGATGAATTTCTGCCACCATGCCTTCTTCACATTATTTTTCAGTTCCACTCCAAGATTGCCGTAATCCCATGTGTTGGCAAGTCCTCCGTAAATTTCGGAGCCGGGATATACAAAGCCCCTTGCCTTTGCCAGCGCTACGATCTTGTCCATTGTCTTTTCCATAATAGTTCTCCTCCTATTTTATGATCACATAAGTCAGCCCGCCGTCACCCGACGCCCTGACGCTTTTGCTGTCAACCAGCGTACTTCCCTCGCTCCGGTATAAGACCTTCGTCGGAACCGTCACCAGCATGGTTTCCGAAAAAATCACCACGTGCTTTCCCGTCAGGGCATCCGCCCCGCCCTGCACACCCGCGCCCTTCGCATTGACAAGCGCCGTATCCAGGGAATACCCCTCCGCCTGCGCCTGTTCCACGGTTCCGTAGAAGAACGTCACTTCATTGAACGCCGCATAGTCCTCTGCCGACCCATACCGCATACCGACACTCACCGTTGCCCCGTCGTCTCTCCGATCGATTCCGATTGCCGATATTCTCCCCTTACCGTAGGCCTGCATTTCTTCCCGGATGAACTGTTCAAGCCCTTCCTCGGTGTAATACTCCTTGTCAAAGGACTCCACAATCTTCGCGGTAATCTCCCCATCCGCGCCAATCTTCACACCTGTCTCCGGTTCCCTGCTGCTATTCCCGGCACAGCCGGAAAGCAACATTGCAAACGAAAGGAGCAGAGCCGCTCCGGTCACACCCGTCCATCTTTTTTTCCCCATAAATATCTCCTTTTAAACACATTTTTTCTTTTGGTTTTAAGACACCATTCTTTATTATAGCGAACTTATTTTGGTTTTTCAACAAAGAGTTTCTAATATTTGCAGACTTTTGAACGGGTGATCCATAAATCGTCTGCGATATTCTCCCGCAACCTCCGTAAGTTCCGCAAGCACCTCCGGTGTCACCGTGAAGGTATACAGCTTCTCAATGCTGCTCTGTGCAATGTATGTAAGCGCATATTCCGTGGATCCGTTCCACTTCCGGTCTTTCGGAACACCGGGGTACTCCCCGTTCACCGCAATCGCCTTCAATTCAAACACGGCTCTCACAAGCGGGTTTGGAAGCACCGGCACAAGCAGGGCGCGCAGGCTCTGGTACAAAAGCTTCAGCATCTCCCTCTCGTCGTTGTTCTCTCTGGTGTAGTAATCCGCGACCTCCAGAAAATACATACCGTAATAGGCGCATATGTAATCCGAGCGGAGCTCCTCGAAATACTGACTGATGTCAGCCTCCGCAACATTATAGGAGTTTTTTCCCTCAAACAGCTTGAACCTGCCAAAAGAAAAAGGGTTGGTTGCCGCCGTAAAACGGCTGGTGGGCCGTCTTGCACCTTTCGCAAAGGCAGAAATCTTCCCTCTCTCTTTTGTAAGTATACAGATTCTTCTGTCATATTCCCCGACAGGGGTCTGGCTGATCACCATTCCTGTCACAAAACATATATCCTGCATAAGGATACTCTCCCGCCACAAGACCCGCCGTCCGCGGGTTCTCCTGTGCCTTTCCCCTGGCGTAAGCCAGATAATCCGCAACGCTGCCGCTTTCTTCAAATTGCTTCCAGTAATTTTCGCCGTTCATCCTGCTCCCCCTTTTGTGTGTTTCCTCGTCATTAGGGTTCGCCGATTTTCATTTTCTATGCGTCAGCTTCTGGTATCTTTTTCGTTGTAGCCGAAATTTTTGAGAAGGAAATCGCTGTCCCGCCAATCCTTTTTCACCTTCACCCAGAGCTGCAGATTCACCTGTTTTTCCAACATATCCTCGATCTCCGGCCGCGCCATGGAGCCGATCCTTTTCAACATGCTGCCGCCCTTTCCGATGATGATTCCCTTGTGGGAATCCCGCTCGCAGACGATGGTCGCCTCAATGTCCACAATGTTTTTCCTAAACTTCATGCTCTCGATGCTGACGGCGACGCCGTGGGGAATCTCCTCCTCGAGGAGCCGCAGCGCCTTCTCCCGGATTAACTCCGCCACGATCTGGCGCATGGGCTGATCCGTGACCGTGTCCTCATCATAGAACGCCGGACCGTAGGGAAGATATTTCATAATGCACTTGATGAGCTCCTCCGTATTTTCCGCTTTCAGGGCGGACACCGGAACGATCTCCGCAAAATCATATTCCTTACGGTAGGTGTCGATATATTCCAGAAGCTGCTCCCGCTTCACCGTGTCGATCTTGTTGATCACAAGAATCACGGGCGTTGCGGTTTTCTGTAACTGCTCAATGATATGTCTCTCGCCTGCGCCGATAAAATTGGACGGCTCCACCAGCCAGAGGATCACATCAACCTCCGACATGGTCTTTTCCGCCACCCCTACCATATAGTCGCCCAGCTTGTTCTTCGCCTTGTGAATGCCGGGCGTGTCCAGAAACACGATCTGTCCCTCCTCAGAGGTATAGACCGTCTGGATCCTGTTTCTTGTGGTCTGCGGTTTATTGGATGTGATCGCAATCTTCTGTCCGATCAGGCAGTTCATCAGAGTGGATTTTCCCACATTCGGTCTGCCGATCAGGGTTGCGAAACCCGATTTGAATGCTGCATTCTGTTCCATGTCAATCTCCGTCCGGCGGGATGCCCCGCCTTTACTTCTGCTCTTTATTTTCCGTCGTCACCGGCTGCGCGGGTGCGGGCGCTGTGGGCTGTCCGCCGGAGGGCATCTGCGCATAGGCTCCCTGATAGGGCGTCATGTACGGCTGTGTGCCTCCCATTGCCGCCATCCGCTTTTCTCTCTTCTTATCCTGTCTTTTCGCAATGAACATGATGACCCGCACGATCACAAAAACGATCAGTGCAATCAGCAATAGATACGGCAGGCTCACCACAAACCATACAAAGAACTCCCTGCAGCCGTTGCCGATGTTGGTCAGGCTCTTCACAAAGCCCTCTCCGATGCGCTCCCAGACGGTCTTCTCCTCCACCTGAACCGGTGTCAGCTCCACCACCTCGGAAATATCCAGATAAAGTGTGCTGTATGTAATCTGATTGTCGTAGGTTCTGAGCCTGCTCTCCATGCTCTCGATCTGATAGCGTATCTCAGAGAGACGGGATTCCAGCGTGATGATGTCCTCCAGTGTCTCCGCCTGCCCCATCAGCTCAAGCAGTCTGTCCTGCTCTGCAAGAAGGGTCTTTTTGTGGCTTTCCAGATCCACGTAGTCAAGCGTCACATCCACCTCCTGCACCGAGCGGTTGGTCACATTGCTGTTCTCCCCCACATAGGTCAGGAATGCATCCATGTTCTCACTGGGAATGCGGAGCGTCAGGCTCGCACTTCTGTCATTGCGGTAGCCCGTGTCGTAGTAGGAATAATTGTAGCGGTTGTAGGCGCTGCCGTTATATACGTTCATGCTCTCCACATAGCCGCCCAGCTCCTCCGTCTTATCCTGCACATGGACAAGGAGGTCGTCAAACTGCAGTGTCTCCACGGAAAAATTGGCTGTTTTGATCAGCTTTCTCCCCGCTCTGACACTTCCCTGCTCATTTGTGCTCCCGGTGCCGGACGCCGCCGTATCGCTCTGCGGCATGTAGATCTCGTCCGTGGCATAGTCTTCGCCGTAGGAATCGTAAGACGCCCCGTTCTCCGCATAGTATGCGCCGCTCTTTGAATCGCTTGCGCCGCAGCCTGCGAGCATCGCCGCAAACAGTACGGCAGACATTAGATAAATTCCCTTTCTCCTTCTGTTCAGGTTCATGTGACCCTCCTTCCCCGGTCTGTGCCGGTATCAGCCGTTTACAAGATTCTCAACATGGTCAAACAATGCTGCGCTCTCCGATATTTTTTCTGCATTTCCCACCACGCACAGGCACTCGTCCTCCATGAAGGCGCGCACATATGCGGCTGTCCCGCGCAGATCGTCCGCTGTCGTCTGCAGGAGTTCATTCCGCTCCCTCTGTCTGTCCTCATCCGTGATTCCGGTCATAAATCCGCTCAGAGAATACAGTCCCCTCACGGAAGCTGTCATGGGCATGTCAAGCTCGCTGACTGCCCCTATGATAAATTGTGTCATGGTGCGCTCATCCGCCTCAAAGCCCGCAATATAATCCGCAGCCGCCTCGTACACATCCAGCGTGCGCTTCAGATTTGGATCCCTGTAAGAGACAAAGTAGCAGTCGCCGAAACGGGAGAAGCTGCACATACAGCCGTACGCGCCGCCCTGCACACGCACCTGATTCCAGAGGTAATCATACCCCATCATCACCTTCAGCACCCGTAGGGAGCCGGTGTAGGCAAGTCCCTTGTCCTTGAAGTCTCCCGCACGGCAGACATACTGGATCTGTCCCGGCGTCTTGAAGCCCTCATTCTTCTTGACAAGTTCCGGATGATAGCTTCCCTTTTCCACCTCATCCGTATACAGCGCACCCTCAAGCCCTGCCGTAAGCTCCGGCAGTGCCTCCGCAGCCGTCCTGCTTCCGGTCAGGTCATACATCAGGTTCTCCGCCCGGAAGATCATGTGGGAAAGCTCCTTCAGGTTCTCAACCAGTTCATCCGCCTTCTCCTCAAAATGCGCGTCCAGCTCCTCCACAAAACGGTAGAATGCAATGCCGGAAAGCTGCTCGTTCAACGCGGATTCCTCCGTGATGCCCGCCATTGCCCTGCCCACGGCAACCATATGTCCGGCGTTGCTCATCTGTCCCTGCATGCGGGATTTTCCTTCCGCCAGAATCTCCTTGATACGCTTCTTATCCGTAAGATCCGAGGTCAGCATAATCTCCTGCATAAGGCCGACCGCCTTATCCAGATTCTGCTCCATCACCTTCGTCTTAAGCTCCATCGTCACCGTGCAGCAGTTATCCTGCTGTGCGTTCTCGTAAACATTGTCCACCGTCGCCATGCCGCCCGTCAGGATATTGATCTCATTATAGAGATCCACGTAGCCGTGCTTCTCTGTGTTGAGCAGTCCTAAAAGCCCCTTCAGCACACCGATATAGGGGAACAGTCTGCCCGGAACGCGATCCAGCTTGAAGATCAGGCGCAGGTAGCAGATGCCGTTGGTAAACAGATCATGGTAGAGGAAATCCCGATCCCTGATCTTTCTCAGCTCGTTGACATAGGGCGCCGCCTCTTTTTTCAGATCCGCCACGGAAAGCAGCGGGATCTTGTTCAGATCCTCCTCCGTGTCCGGTGCGTCCTGATAAGCCTTGAGCGCCTTGGTATCCTCCACAAGCCTGCAAAGCTCGCTCTCGGAAAGGGACTGCTTGTATGCCTGCAGCTTCTCCCGCAATTCCCTGTCACGCTTCTCCGTCAGACCCCTGCAAGGCTTCAATACCACCAGAGATTTGTGGGGATTGGAAAGCAGGTACTTCTGCACAAGCTCCTCGTAATATCCGGTCTCTGTCTTTTCCCGCAGACGGGCAAAGGTCTCGTTCGCCTCAATGTGGATAAACGGTTTGCTGTCGTCGTAGAGCCAGCTGTCGAACATTTGCAGATTATACATCAGTCCGGCGGGATAAGAGCCAAAGTCCGCCTCCCTGTACTTGAACTCGTAGTAGTTTAATCCTGCCAGAAGCGCCTTTCTGTCAAAGCCCTCCTTCACAAGTTTCTCAAGAACCTCTGTGATGGTATTCAGGAATAAGGGTTCCTGATCCGCATCCGCATTCTTCGCCACGATGCTGAAATAGGGCTGCTTGATCCCGTTCTCGTAGCGGCTGTAAATATCCGTTCCGATCCCGGCATCCGTCAGCGCCTTCTTCAAGGGTGCGCCCGGTGCGGAACAGAGCGCATAGTCGAGGATCTGGAATGCCAGATAAAGCTCTCTGTCCAGTGTATTTTCCACGGTCATGTTGTATGCAAGGTAGGTGTTTCCCTCCTCCTTGTCCTCCGCGCCGATGGGATACTCCTTCTCCACTCTGCGCATCTCTGTGAAGGCTTTCTGGGATTGCACCTCCGATGCCACCTCGCGCCTCTCAAATGCGGACAGATATTCCCGGTCTATGAAATCCAGCTTCTCCGCCATATCCATATTGCCGTAGAGGAAGATATAGCTGTTGGAGGGGTGATAATACTTTTTGTGGAACTCCATAAATTCCTCATAGGTCAGTTCCGGGATAACCTGCGGATCGCCGCCGGACTCAAATCCGTATGTGGTATCCGGGTAGAGGGAATTCATCACCTCTCTAGAAAGCACCTCGTCCGGTGAGGAGAACGCGCCCTTCATCTCGTTGTATACCACGCCGTTTAAGGAAAGCTCGCCCTCCTTATCCTGCAGCTCATAATGCCAGCCCTCCTGACGGAAGATCTTCTCTTCCTTGTAGATGTTGGGATAGAACACCGCATCCAGATACACATGCATCAGATTCTGGAAGTCCTTGTCATTGCAGCTTGCCAGCGGATAGATTGTCTTGTCCGGGTACGTCATGGCATTCAAAAATGTGTTGAGTGAGCCCTTCGCCAGCTCGATAAACGGATCCTTCACCGGAAAGCGTTTCGATCCGCAGAGCACGGAATGCTCCATGATATGCGCCACTCCGGTGCTGTTCACGGGTGTGGTTCTGAAGCCGATGGAGAACACCTTGTTCTCATCATCATTGGACAGAAGCGCCACTCTGGCTCCCGTCTTTTTGTGTCTCAGAAGATAGCTCTCCGAATTGAGATCTTCGATCCTTCTTTTCTCGATCAGTTCATAGCTTGTCAGATCTTCTACTTTCATACACTCTCCCTCTCTTTTACAATGTCATAAGCGCCAGCTTGGAAAGCGCGATCTCCTGAATCAGCACTCCCGCCTCTTCCTTCTGCTGCGGCGTCATTTTCACAAATTCCTGCAATTTCCATGTCTCCGTCACATACTGCCGTTTTCCGTGTTTCTCCCGCAGAATGCTGAATTTTACCTTGGTCTTTAGCTGCAGGTAGGTCTGGTAGGCAAAGCCGTGGGGCTCCATGTAATAGAAATGGCTCTCCAGAGAGAGATCCTCCCCCGAAAGCTCCGGCTTTATGTAGTGGTTGACGAGGGTCTTTAACTTGAACGGAATGTCCTCCCCCTCAATCAGCTCGTCGTAGGTGTATTTCGCCCCCACATAGACGCTGCCGACGTCCTGCATCACATATTTGTAATCCCTGTTCTCACCTGTTGTCATGTTCATGAAAGTTTCTCCAGATCCTCTATTTTATCTCCGCTGATGCGCATGGCGTCCCGGATAGCCTTTAAGGAGAGCCTGCTCTCCGCGGCAAGCTCCTCCGCCGTCACCTTTCTGCCGTATTCCTCCGCCAGCTTTCTTGCTGCATCCGCCACCTTGTTGACCCTTCCGGCAATGTTGTTGTCCTTCTTGGATTCCTCCGCATTTTCCGCGATGTAATCCTCCATGGCGTCCATCATCATTTTAGCTAGCATGGCCTCCGCTTCCGCCGCATGCTCCATGGCTCCCAGCATCCGCACGCCCATGGCGAGTGCCACGTTGCCCTCTCCGATCAGATCCTCCAGAAAGACGCCCTGTCCCGCGTAGAGCTTCGCCACGTCCACCACCTGCGGCAGCATCAGTGTCAGAAGCCTCTCCTGTGCCTGTGCGTCCCCCGCCATGGCGGACAGCACCACCGCCTCCCGCTCTCCGTCGCTGAGCGTTTCCGTCCGTGCGATCTCATCCAGATAGATCTGTAAGAAATTCCGCTCCTCCTCCGTGAGGTATTCCTCCTCACTCAGGGGCTCGCCGATTCCGACCTTGTGTTTTTTCAGGTAATCATACACCAGCGCAAGCTGCTCCTCGTCCAGAGCAAAGTCCGCAAACGCCTCCTTTACCTGTGTCTCCGTGAGCAGGTTTCCCTGCGCCTTTGCCGTCTCCCTCAGATTTTGCAGCTTATCCGCAAACAACAATTCCCTTTCCATTTTCTTCCTCCAAAAGCTCCCTACTCCACATGCTTGTGGGTAAACAGATGGTCCTGACAATATTCGTAATTGCCGTTGCACTTCGAGCAGAACCGGAACTCCAGCTCAGGATTTGATTCATCCGTTCTTCCGCAGATGGCGCACTTGTGCTTCGTCACCGCCTGACTGTGGCGCACCTGACTGCGGAACTCCTGCTGTTTGCGGATCTGCTTCGGGCTCCGTATGATTCTCTTCCTCGAGGTGAAGAAAAACACGACGAAGTTGAGCAGGGACGCCACGATCGCCACCCTGCGGAATAAGCTTAAATCAACAGTCAGAACCCCTCCCAGGGATATAACCGCTCCCTGAATGAACTCCCATCCCGCGATCACGGCGTAGACGATTCCCATCCACTTGACCTTGATGGGCACAATAAACATCAACAGCACCTGCACATCTGGGAAGGTCGCCGCAAACGCCAGAAAGATCGAGGTGTTGACATATCCCGTATTGAAGAACTGGGAGCCCAGCCGGAAGATTAACGCTGCCACGGCAGGATCGGAAAGTCCCCACGTCTCTCCTAAAAAGATGTAGGCAAGTCCCATGGCGGCAAAGCTGCCCAGTATGGTAAACAGCATGCCGGAAAACAGATACACATTGTAGCGGTAGGTGCCCCAGGTACGTTCCAGCGCATTTCCGATCGACCAGTAGAAATACAGCATGATCAGGGTCGAGATGGGGCCGCCCATGGAGGGGGGAACCACAATCCATGTAAACAGACGCCACACCTGACCATGCAGGATCTGGTACGGATCCAGCGTCAGGTAATAGACAAACTCACTGTTGATCAGTTCGATAATGTAGCCCACCGCATAGCAGGCAATCAATATGGTGGACAAATTCGGAATGGCGTACTTTCCGAACTTTTTTTCAAATTTGCTCATATGGTACATACTTTGCCTCCGGTCTCCCGTCATTTGAGACAGGACAGTTGCATATATTCTATCATTCCTGTTTTCCAAAGTAAATGTAAAATTTTATGAAGGCTTTCCTCGTTGCAATTTGTCGCTTTCTGTCGTATAATCAAGTTTGTATGCACTACTGCATGCAAGCTGTTTTTGACACAAAATCAAAGAAAAAGGACGCGTTATATGACATATACACTGGGTATTGATATCGGCTCCACAACCGTCAAAATTGCCATCTTGGACGAGCAGCACCGGATTCTGTTCTCGGACTACGAGCGGCATTTTGCCAACATCAGGGAAACGCTTTCCTCCCTGCTACAAAAAGCATATGACAAGCTTGGCAACCTTACCGTCCATCCCATGATCACCGGCTCCGGCGGTCTTACGCTTGCCAACCATCTGCAGGTTCCCTTCACTCAGGAGGTTATTGCCGTTGCCACATCCCTAAAGGAGCTTGCTCCCCAGACGGATGTTGCCATCGAGCTCGGCGGCGAGGATGCAAAGATCATCTACTTTGAAGGCGGCAATGTGGAGCAGCGTATGAACGGCATCTGTGCCGGAGGTACGGGCTCCTTCATCGACCAGATGGCTTCCCTGATCCAGACGGACGCCTCCGGTCTCAATGAGTATGCCAGAAATTACAACTCCTTATACACCATCGCTGCCCGCTGCGGCGTGTTTGCAAAGACCGACATCCAGCCCCTGATCAACGAGGGGGCTACCAAAGAGGATCTCTCCGCTTCCATTTTTCAGGCGGTGGTGAACCAGACCATCAGCGGTCTTGCCTGCGGAAAACCCATCAGAGGACATGTTGCTTTTCTGGGCGGTCCCCTGCACTTTCTGTCCGAGTTAAAGGCTGCCTTCATCCGAACCCTGAAGTTGGATGAGGAACACATTATAGATACGGATAACTCCCATCTTTTTGCGGCGATCGGTTCCGCTCTCAACGCAAAGGAGGATGTCTCCTATTCTATGGAGGAAATGGTGGGAAAACTCTCCTCCGACATCAAGATGGAGTTTGAGGTGGAGCGCATGGAGCCCCTGTTTGCGGATCAGTCTGCCTACAATGAATTCAAGGAGCGCCACGGCAGGCACCATGTAGGCACGGCAGAGCTCGCCTCCTACAAGGGAAATGCCTATCTGGGAATCGACGCCGGTTCCACCACCACTAAGATCGCTCTCGTAGCCGAGGACGGTTCTCTTCTGTATTCCTTTTACAGCAGCAACGACGGCAGTCCGCTGAATACAGCCATCCGCTCCCTGAAGGAGATCTACGCTCTTCTTCCCGAGGGCGTCACCATCGCCCGCGCCTGCTCCACCGGCTACGGAGAAGCGCTGATGAAGGCTGCATTCCTTTTGGACGACGGTGAGGTGGAAACGGTTGCCCACTACTATGCTGCCGCATTCTTCAATCCTTCCGTGGACTGCATTCTGGACATCGGCGGGCAGGATATGAAATGTATCAAGATCAAAAATCACACCGTGGACAGTGTGCAGCTCAACGAGGCATGCTCCTCCGGGTGCGGTTCCTTCATTGAAACCTTTGCCAGGTCCCTAAACTATTCCGTACAGGATTTTGCGAAGGCTGCCCTGTTTGCCGAGCATCCCATTGATCTGGGTACCCGCTGTACCGTGTTTATGAACTCCAAGGTAAAGCAGGCGCAGAAGGAGGGGGCTTCCGTGGCGGATATCTCCGCAGGTCTTGCCTACTCCGTTATCAAGAATGCATTATTTAAGGTAATCAAGGTCTCCGATGCCTCCGAGCTCGGAGAAAATATTGTGGTGCAGGGCGGTACGTTCTACAACGACGCCGTTCTGCGAAGCTTTGAGAAAATCGCGGGCTGCGAGGCGATCCGTCCCGACATTGCCGGCATCATGGGCGCATTCGGTGCCGCTCTGATCGCAAGAGAGCGCTACACCGCCGGGGAGGAAAGCTCCATGCTCTCCTTCCGGAAAATATGCGAGCTGAAGTTTGAGACCAGCATGGCAAAGTGTAAGGGCTGTACCAACAACTGCCGTCTCACCATCAACCGGTTTTCCGGCGGCCGTCAGTATATCTCCGGCAACCGCTGCGAGCGCGGTCTGGGAAAAGCCAAGAATGAGAACAACATCCCCAACCTGTTTGAGTACAAGCTAAAGCGTCTCTTTTCCTATGAGCCGCTGACGCCGGATCAGGCGCCCCGCGGTCAGGTGGGCATTCCCCGCGTGCTCAACATGTACGAGAATTATCCGTTCTGGTTCACTTTCTTCACAAAACTGGGCTATCAGGTGGTACTCTCCCCTGCTTCCAATCGTAAGATCTACGAGCTGGGCATCGAATCCATCCCCAGTGAATCGGAATGTTATCCGGCGAAGCTGGCTCACGGTCATGTGACATGGCTGATCCGCCAGAAGGTTCCGTTCATCTTCTATCCCGCCGTATTCTACGAGCGCGATGAGGTGGAGGGCACCAACAACCACTACAACTGTCCCATCGTCACCTCCTACTCCGAGAACATCAAGAACAATGTGGAGGAGATCGGACGGGGTGAGGTGGAGTTTTTGAATCCCTTCATGTCCTTCCGGGATCAGGGAACCATCAGTTCCTCTCTGATCAAGGCATTCCCGCTGATCGACGCGCGGGAAATCCGCGCTGCCGTGGATGCCGCATGGGCGGAGCAGGCAGCCGCAAGACGCGACATGGAAAAGAAGGGGGAGGAGACCCTTGCATGGATGGAGGAGAACCACAAGCGCGGCATCGTGCTGGCAGGCCGTCCCTACCATGCGGATCCCGAGATCAACCACGGCATTCCGGAGCTGATCACCTCCTACGACATTGCGGTTCTGACAGAGGACTCCGTTTCCCATCTGGGCAAACCGGAGCGCCCGCTCATTGTCTCCGACCAGTGGATGTACCACTCCCGCCTTTACGCTGCGGCAAGCTTTGTAAAGTCAAGGGAGGATGTTGACCTGATCCAGCTCAATTCCTTTGGCTGCGGTCTGGATGCGGTTACGACCGATCAGGTGAACGACATTCTCTCCGGTTCGGACAAGATCTATACCTGTTTAAAGATCGATGAGGTCAATAATCTGGGAGCTGCCCGTATCCGTATCCGCTCCCTGCTCTCCGCGATCCGCGTCAGGGAGAAGCAGAACAAGCAGCGTACCCTCCATTCCTCCGCCATTTGCAAGGTTCCGTTTACGGAGGAAATGCGTAAGGATTATACCATTCTGTGTCCGCAGATGTCGCCGATCCACTTTGAGATCCTGCAGCCCGCCTTCCGGGCATGCGGCTACAATTTTGAGGTGCTCGGCAACGACAACAAGCACTCTGTGGATGTAGGTCTTAAATATGTCAACAATGACGCCTGCTACCCTTCTCTTCTGGTGGTGGGTCAGATCATGGAGGCGCTGCTCTCCGGCAAGTATGATTTGAACAAAACAGCGATTATCATGTCCCAGACCGGCGGCGGCTGCCGTGCTACCAACTACATCGGATTTATCCGCCGTGCGTTAAAAAAGGCCGGCATGGAGCAGATTCCCGTCATTTCCCTGAATCTCGCCGGCATTGAGAGCAATCCCGGTTTTCATCTGAATGCGGACTTGATTCTGCGCGCCGCATACGGCGCTGCCTTCGGAGACATTTTCATGCGCTGCGTTTACCGTATGCGCCCTTATGAAACAGAGCCCGGCAGCGTGGATGCCGTGCACAGAAAATGGGTGAAGCGTGCACAGGAATTTGTTTCCGCAAAGCACATGAATTTCTTTACCTTTAACCGCATGTGCCGTGAGATCGTGCATGAATTTGATGCCATCCCCATTGATGAGAATTTGAAGAAACCCCGCGTAGGCATCGTGGGCGAGATTCTGGTTAAATTCTCTCCCGCCGGCAACAACCATCTGGTGGAGCTTCTGGAATCGGAGGGCGCTGAGGCCGTGATGCCGGATCTGATCGATTTCATGCTCTACTGCTTCTACAACCAGATTTACAAGGCGGAGGAGCTTGGCATGAGTAAGAAATCCGCCCGCCTCTCCTCTCTGGGTATCTGGGCAATCGAGAGGCTGCGCGGTGCCGCAGCAAAGGAATTGGCAAAGAGTAAGCACTTTACTCCCCCCGCCCATATCCGCGATCTGGTGGAATATGCAAAGCCCATTGTCTCCATCGGCAATCAGACCGGTGAAGGCTGGTTTTTGACCGGCGAGATGGTGGAGCTGATCCACAGCGGTGTTCCCAACATTGTATGCTGTCAGCCCTTCGGCTGTCTGCCGAACCATGTGGTGGGCAAGGGCGTTATCAAGGAGCTGCGCAGACAGTATCCCGCCTCCAACATTGTCGCCATCGATTACGATCCTGGCGCCAGCGAGGTAAACCAGCTGAACCGTATCAAGCTGATGCTCTCCACTGCATCCAAAAATCTGAAATAAAACAAGTACAGCCGGACAGGATGGTCACCACCTGCCCGGCTGCTTTTTTACTCTCACTTCTTACTTTTTATCTTACTCCACGTTTTTCAGCGCCTCGTCCATTGGGATCCTCTTGATCCGTCTGAAATCAAACACCATGACAATCAGATAGCCGATCAGCACGAACACGAACATCTTCACATAGCCCATCGGCAGAATTACAAAGGCAAACCATCCTGAAAAACCGAACATAACCACTCTCCATGCCTGCGCCATCACAAACCCGCCCAGAAATACACTGACCGCATCCACGATCACAAGGACGAAGGTCGTAGACAGCAGATAAAGGCTCGCGATCTCCCGGTTCTCATAACCCAGAATTTTCGTCATGGAAATGGCGTTTTCATTCTTCTCTATGATGATCTTGGTAAGCAGATAGATCAGCACTGCGGACAGCAGGATACAGAGAATCTGGAAATAGGACATGTAGTCGCCCATGGAATGATCCAGCTGGTCGCATATTTTCGTGATATCCCGCTCCGTGATCACCATGGCAATATTGTCATCGCCGATATCCGTGATCTCCGTGTCGGACAGATATCCGGTAAACTCGCCCTCATCCAGTCCGAATACGGTCTCATAGTTTTTCATGGGCATGAACACAGCAATGCTCTGGCATTTGTCATAGAATCCCGCAACCGTAAACGCATACTGCTTGTTCTCATATTTCTCATCTAACAGAACCGTATCCCCCGGGGCAACACCGTATTTGTCCCTGAACGATATGGAGATATAAACCTCGTCCTCACCGAGTTCATCCAGCCCCGCAATCTGCACATAGCGGCTGTCCTTTATGATGCCGTAGACCGACACTTCCTCGTCCATCGAGGTTCCCTTCCTTTGCAGGGAATACATATCAAACATCTCTGCATCCTTATTTTCGGTATCAATGGGATTTCCGTCTTCATCTTCCACAGATTTCAATACATACTGGTACTCGGCAAAGAGCATGTTCTTCGCATTCTCTTTATAGTAATCCAGCGTAGTGGGCATTCCCACCGCCATGGCAAGCATCACCATGATAAAGAAAATACCGAAAAACAAAATCAGGTAGTTGGGTATATTCTGGAAGATGATGCGGAGGCGGAACCTGCTCAGGAATTTCCATTTCGGCAGTCTCATTGCCTTCTTGCGCTTCGTCTTCTTTAAGTCGTGCCGTAAAAACTGTAACGGTGTGTGCTGCATCATTCCGATAATCACAGCCAGATTCACCGCGAACATCAGTGCCACCGGGATCAGCGTGGTTTTCAGGAATGCCTCCGCACTCCATATGGTTTCATATGCAGGCAGGCTGTAGCTGTTGTAATACATGCCCACCACCACGTTTTTGAACGCCGTGTAGCCGAGCAGATTACCGATTGCCGCCGCAAGCAGCGTCACAACCACCGGCATGGAGAGATAATGTCTGACAAGCTCTCCCTTTGTGTAACCGGAGGCGCGGAGCGTTCCGATTGCGGACGCTTCCTTTGTGATGGTATTGCTTATGGTCACCGCAAAAATGAAGGCAATGATCACAATCAGAATATCCAGCAGCACACCGCCCATTGCCTCGTCCGACCCCATGTCTTCCGTTGCAAAAGTGATCGCGGGGTTTGCGTACTTCGGCGCATAATCCTCCAGCTCGTTGTCGCCTGCCACCGTCTGTGTCAGCAGGGCCTTCATAAAGTTATCCGAGAAATGTTTCTCCTCTTTTTCATCCGCCGGGTCGGTCACATACTTCCACGCATACACATAATGAAGTGCTTTCCCCAGACGTGCAAAGCCCTCGTCCGTCACCATCGCCACATCAAACTTGAGCGCGTCAAACATCAGATCCGTGCTCTTCTCATGCAGGGTCGCGTAATTGACATAGGCAATCAGTCCGACCACCTTGTATGAGCTGCCGCTCACGGTAACTTCATCTCCCACCTTGATGCCCACATTGTCGGCATGCATACGGTCAATGGCGATTTCACCCTCCGTCTCCGGCAGTCTGCCCTTCAGGATACATGCCTCATTGATCCCTTCTGTTTTGGGATAAACGCGGATGGTTCCGTCCGCCACGCCGTCATTGTTGTAATCCTCATCCTCATTCCGGTAAAAATTCTCATACAGCTTTACCGGAACCTCCTTAAAGTCGGGATCGTTCAGCTCATACTTCTCCTCTGCGTCCGCATATTCCTCATCTATCTTGTCCTGAATTTCTTTCCATGCCTTCTCGTACGCCTCGTCGTATGCCTTTGGGCAGGCCTCCTTGTATGCTGCGTCGTAAGCCTCGCTGTAGGCGCCACTCTCCCTTGCCTGTTCCACGGCGGTCTGCAGCATCGCGTCCGCCATTTCCTCCGTCAGCCCCTGGGCGATCAGTATCTGTCTGATCTGCGAGGTAAACTCCTCGTCAAACTTCGGTGTAAATTCGGCATCGAATTTCTCCGTAAACTCACTCTCGAACTTATCATCCAGCTCCCGCTTCGCCTTGTCCAGATAATACTGCTTTACATCGGCCTTCCTGCCGGATTCAATGGCGGAGAGCAAAGCCTCGTCCGGCCTGGCATTCAGTTCAAAATGCCCGTCCTCCAGCTTGTACTTTTCCACGCCGTCACCGGCTGCCTTCAGCATGCTGCCGTTGGCAACATACATGCCGGACACAAAGCCGATCGTCAGGATCAGGAACAAGCTTACCACCAGATATTTTTTCCAGTCTCCCGACAGTTCTCTCGGAATGCGTTTGTGCAGCGGATTTTTTACCCTGCTCTTTTTCTTTTCCGTATTTTCCATGTCCGTCACACTCCTTACCATTCCAGATCCACCGCTGAAATCTTGTTGGTGTTGATGTCATTGTGACGAACGCTTCCGTCCCTGAGCTTGATCACATGATCCGCCATATTCCGGATCGCTTCATTGTGGGTAACCATGATGATCGTGTTACCGTATTTTACGTTCACGTCCTCAATCAGCTTCAATATCTCCTTGGAGGTGTTGTAATCCAGCGCACCGGTGGGCTCGTCGCACAGCAGGATATCGGGATTCTTCACGATGGCACGCCCTATGGAAACACGCTGCTGCTGTCCGCCGGAGAGCTGATTGGGCAGCTTGTACCTGTGCTCATAAAGACCAAGCGTATGCAGAAGATCGTCAATATCCAGCGGATCATCCGACAGGTATGCGCCCACCTCAATATTTTCCTTCACGTTCAGATTGCCGATCAGATTATACATCTGAAATACATATCCGAGATGCTTTCTCCGATATCTGGTCAGTTTCTTTTCTCCCATATCCTCCAGCTTGTCGCCGTTTATGGATATATAGCCGGAATCGGCGCTGTCAATTCCGCCGATAATATTGAGCAGCGTGGACTTGCCGGAACCGGAGGGTCCGAGAAGCACACAGAACTCTCCCTTTGCCACGGAGAAATTCATTCCCTTCAATACTTCCTGCCGCGTCTCACCGCTGCCAAAGCCTTTCTTTAAATCTACAATCTCCAAAAACTTTTTTTCTTCCTCTGACATATGTATACTCCTGTTCTCTTTGTAGTTAGTTTTATCTAACACATTGTATTACTTTTCTTCTCTGCTGTATAGATTACTAGTTGATAAAGTTTCTCAGGAGTGTGTAATTTAACGCCGGAGTAATTTCCTATAAATCGTGCGCCGCAAGGCGCACGATAAAAAAGGATCCCACCCGAACAGCTTTCGGAGTAGGATCCCGCAATTTGTTTTCTATGACTGAGGTTTCTTTGTGCTTCTGTTTCCTCTGGTGTTTCGTCTGTTGCCCTGACTTTTCTTTTCTGTGGCGATCTGCTTTCTCACAAGCACCCTGCTGTCGTCCATTCGCGTAAGTTCAATGCCCTGAAAGGATTCCACCATTTTGCTGAACTTGGAGAACTTATAGACACGGCAGTCAAAATCCGGATACCGCTTCTGCAGGATATTTCCCAGCTCGCCAAGATTCATCCACTCGCCGTCCTCCGTCTGCTCCTCGATAATACTCATCACCGTCTGGCGTATGGTCTTCAGACTGGTAATGGGAACCACTTCCTCCGGCACCGCATCCGCCTTTTTCTTGCCCGTTTTGGCGGCCTCCTCCGTCTGGTTCTCGCTTTCATACAGCACATCCAGAGTCTTGAACTGCTCGCAGGCTTTAATGAAGGGCATGGGCGTTTTGCTCTCTCCCATACCGATCACGATCTTGCCGTCCTCCCTCAGTCTCCTCGCCAACGTGGTGAAATCGCTGTCGGAGGTCGCAATAATAAACCCGTCCACATGGTTTCCGTACAGGATGTCCATTGCGTCGATGATCATAGCGGAGTCAGAGGCATTCTTGCCGCTGGTGTAGCTGTACTGCTGTATGGGAGTCAGGGAATTCTGCAGCAGGCATTCTTTCCATGAATGCTTGGAATTGTCCGTCCAGTCCCCGTAAATTCTCCTGACGCTCGCCGTTCCGAAATTCACCGTCTCCGTCAGAATAATATCGATGTACTTGGGTGAAATATTATCTGCATCGATCAGCAGTGCAAATCTTTTATCTTTCTCCATCCTACCTCCGTTTGGGCGCTCCGGGCGCCCTGACGCCCGACTACTCGTTTCCGCTGAGTGCCCTTATCATATCGCTCAACTGTGTAATATTGACATTGATCTCATGGATATTTTCCAGATTTTCGTTGTTCAAGTTTGCAGTGTTCTGCGCGTTCGCAGTCACTTCCTGGGTGATCGCCCCCACATTGCTGATGGAATTTACAATCGCCGTCTTGGAGGTCTGCATCTGATCCACGGAATCCACGATCTCGCTGCACTGTCTTTCAATGTCGCCCGATGCGGAGGCAATCTCGGTGAAGATGTTTCCGGTATCCTCCACAAGCCTGTTCTGATCCACAAAAATCTCGCTCAAGCCTGCCATATCCTCCGCCACCTTGCGGGAGCTTTCGTTGATGCCCGTCATTTCTTCCTTGATCTTCTTTAAAGACTCACCTGTCTGTTCGCTGAGGCTTCTGATCTCCTCCGCAACCACTGCAAAGCCTCTTCCCGCTTCTCCTGCTCTTGCCGCCTCAATGGAAGCGTTCAGGGAGAGCAGATTGGTCTGGGACGAAATCGTCTCGATCATCTTTACCACATTGTTGATGCTCCGGATTTTTTCATTCAGCTCATTCATCGCCTCGGTGGTGGACTTGGATGTTACATTGGTGCGCTCCGCCGCCTCATTCAGGCGTCTCATGTTCTCCGTACCGTTATCAATGATGGCGAGCGTTTCCTCCATATTTGCATAGAAATTGTTCACCGCATCGGAGATGGCGTCCATATCCCTGCTCATGTTGTCAATCTGCTCCAGCTCCTCCTGCACGGACTCTGCGGTGGTATTCGTGCCGTCGCAGACCTGCTCCATCGCCTCGGAGGAGGCCTTTGCCGCAGCCTTGAGCTCCTCGGATTTCTCGTTGATCTCCGTCACCTTCTGTCTGGCAACCTCCGCAAGCTCCTTTGCCTTGGCAAGCATGTTCTCCGATATTTCCTTTTCTTCCTTGATGGCATCCATCTTGCGTTTTACCATGCTGGCATCCACATATGCCACAAGCACGCTGAATGCCGCAATCAGCACCATGGAGGCGATCTCGATTTCCACATCCACCAGGAAAAGCTTGTCCCCCGCTTTCTCACCCAGAAGCTGCACCGCTGCATACGCAATGTTCATCAACACCGCAACCGCGCTGTATATACCGGTATATTTCCAGTTGTGAAACAGCGGAAACAAAAACATCATGGGAATTATGTATACAAAGGTCACCAGCGTATTTCCCGTGAAAAGTGCAAAGGCATACAGAATCATATAGCCTAACGGCAATATAAAGGCGGTCAGCTTTGTCTCCGGGTTACTCTTCTGCACCACAAAGTTCAGAATCGCAGGCACCAATACCAGCCCGAAGAACAGCGCAACATATCCCACCGTCCGGTTTCCCTTTACGACTTCGATGATATAGGACACGATCAGCACCAGCGAGAGTGCCCCGTACGTAAGCGCAACCACCCGGTTATCCGTTCTTCTTTCCGTAATCTGTTTCTGCTTCTTGTCCCTCATTGTCTTTCTTCCCTCCCTGTACTCTCTTCCTTTTATTGCTTTTTTGCAAGCACTTTTTTTATTGTACCAAACATCACGGGTACATTGCAACCAGACTTTTGTCTTTATCCGCACTTTTTTTCCTCAGATCAAAGTACATACGGTGTCACCTGATATACATAGTAATTCAGGAAATTGCTGTATAGGTTGTTGCTGTGCGCCCGCCACTGCAAAAGCGGCTTCTGGGTGGGATCATCCTCCGGGTAATAATGGTACGGAATATGGATTGGCAGCCCTTTGTCCAGATCCCTGTGGTACTCCCGGTCAAGGGTATAGCGGTCATACTCCGGATGTCCGTTTACAAAGATATGCTTTCCCTCCCCCGCAATGGCAAGGAAAACCCCCGCCTCCTCGGATTCCGCCAGCACCGTAATGTCCTTGCATGCGTGGATTGCCTCCGAAGGCGTTTCCGTATGTCTGCTGTGAGGTGCCAGAAAGATATCGTCAAACCCTCTCACCAGCGGGATTTTGCGGTTTGCAACCTTATGGGGATATACGCCGAACAGCTTTTCGGACAGTTGGCGCTTCTGAATCCCGTAATAATGGTAGAAAGCCGCCTGCGCCCCCCAGCAGATATGAAGCGTGGAGGTCACATGCTCCTCGCACCAGTCCATAATATCGCAGAGTTCTTCCCAGTAATCCACCTCTTCAAAGGCAATGTCCTCCACCGGCGCACCCGTTATGATCAGTCCGTCAAATTTGCGTTCCCTGACCTCCTCGATGGTCGTGTAGAACTTATTCAGGTGGCTTGCGGACGTATTGACGGAATTATGGCTCTTCACATGCATAAAGGTCACATCCACCTGCAGCGGTGTGTTGGACAGCGCACGCAAAAGCTGCAATTCCGTATCCTGCTTCAGGGGCATCAGATTCAGAATACACACCTGCAGCGGACGGATGTCCTGATGCATGGCACGGTTTTCATCCATGACGAATATATTTTCATTCTCCAGTATTTCCTTTGCAGGCAGTTCGCCCTGTATCTTAATCGGCATTTTCTCTCTCCTCCAGGTACTTTTCTATAAAGGCGTCCTCCGTCAGAATCGGAATCTGCAGCTCCTTTGCCTTCTTATTCTTGGAAGACTGGGACGCAATATCGTTGTTGATCAGGCATTCCGTCTTGCCGGTCACGCTTCCCGTGACCTTTCCGCCGCGCCTTTCAATCTCCTCTTTTAATTCGTTTCTGCTCTCATAGTGTATCAGGCTTCCCGTCACCACAAAGGAAAGCCCTGCCAGAGTCTGGGCGTTCTCGTCCACCTCGGGCACCTCCAGATGAAGCTCCTCCATCAGCCGAAGCAGCCTTTCCCGGTTTTCGGGATTCTGCATATATTCCACGAAGGCGGCGGCAATCACCTCTCCCACACCCTCGATATCACCCAGCTCCTCTGTTCCCGCCTGCATGAGTGCCTGCAGGTCATATCCGAAATGGCGGCACAGCATTCTGGCATTCACCAGACCGATATTGGCAATGCCCAGACCGTAGATCACCCGCGGCAGCGTCGTGCTGCGCGCCTTTTCGATGCTGTCCGCCAGATTCGCATAGGATTTTTCCCCAAAGCCCTCCATCTCCACGATCTGCTCCCGGTAACGGTCAAGATGGAACAGATCCGCAAATTCGTGGATAAAGCCCATTCCGATAAATTTCTCAAGCGTAGCCTCCGACATGCCGTCGATGTTCATAGCGTCCCTGCTGACAAACAGGGTAAATGCCTTGATCCGCTTTGCGGCACAATCGGGATTCAGGCAGTAGAGGCTTTCCGTGTCATTGACGGAGCGGATCTGTGTCGCGCCGCCGCAGACAGGGCACTCCCCCGGAATGATCACATTATCACTTCCGGTCAGATTTTCCGCAATCTGGGGAATGATCATATTTGCCTTGTAAACCGTGATCCGGTCTCCGATTCCCAGCTTTAATCCCCGCAGAATGCTGATGTTATGGACAGAAGCCCTGCTCACGGTAGTACCCTCCAGCTCTACCGGTGCAAAAACCGCCACCGGGTTGATCAGTCCCGTCCGGCTGGGACTCCACTCAATTCTCTCCAGTGTTGTTTCCCTGATCTCGTCCGCCCATTTGAACGCAATGGAATCCCTGGGAAATTTTGCGGTTCTCCCTAACGACTGTCCGTATGCAATATCCTCATAAATCAGAACCAGCCCGTCTGACGGCACATCATAGGTCTCGATCTTTTCTTCAAAATCCGCAATGGCAGCCTGAATCGTATCCGGTGTCACCATAACATGCTCCACCACTTCAAAGCCCTGCCGTTTCAGAAACTCATACTGTGCTTCTCTGGAGTTGCCAAAATCAACGCCCTCCGCCTGCACAAGGGAAAAAGCATAAAACTGCACATTCCGTTTTGCCGTAATCTCATTGTTGAGCTGTCTGACCGAGCCGCTGCACAAATTTCTGGGATTCTTGTATTTTGCCTCCGCCTCCGGAATTTCCGCGTTGATCCTCTCAAAATCGGAATAGGTAATGACGGCTTCTCCCCGCAGCACCAGCTCCCCCTTGTAGGCAATATTCAGGGGAAGATTCTTGAAGGTGCGGGCATTGTTGGTAATCACCTCGCCCACCTCGCCGTTTCCGCGCGTCACCGCTTTTGCAAGTTTTCCTTCATCATATGTCAGTACCACCGTTAATCCGTCCAGCTTCCAACTCAATATTGCAGGCTTTCCTTGCAGCCATGCCTCCAGTTCCTCACGGCTCTTGGTCTTGCCTAAGGATAGCATGGGCTGCTCGTGCCGCTCCTTCGGAAGCTCGTCAACCGACTCGTAGCCGACGTTCACCGTCGGACTGTCAGAAAGGATAACTCCTGTTTCTTTTTCCAGTTCCTCCAGTTCATCATAGAGCCTGTCGTATTCAAAATTGCTCATCAGCTCGCGGTTTTCCGCATAGTAAGCCTTGGACGCCTCGTTGAGCGTCCGCACCAGCTCCTTCATCCTGTTCATCTGTTCCGTGTTTGCCGTCAAATCCATTTCGCCCACTCCATTCCCGCGCTTCTATCTATCGTTCCAGTCCGCACTCCTCATATAATAACGCCAGTTCTGTATCTGTCAGTTCCCGGTATTTTCCGGGCTGCAGTCCGCTCAGTCCCACGCTCATCACGCGCACCCTTTTCAAAGCCGTAACCCGGAATCCCAGCTCGCCGCACATCCTTCGTATCTGTCTGTTGACTCCTTGGGTCAATATTATACGGAAGGTGTATTTTCCCTCCCTCAACACTTTGCACGGTCTTGTTGTGACATCCAGCTCCCGCAAATAAATACCACCCGACATTTTTTGTATAAAATCATCCGTTATTTCCTTGTCCGTCTTTACAATGTATTCTTTTTCGTGCTTCTCTGCGGCTCTCATCATTCTCTGGATCAGTTCCCCGTCATTGGAGAGCAAAATGAGCCCCTCCGAGTCCTTGTCCAGCCGCCCCGCATAGGTAACCCGGATCGGATAATGAATCATATCCATAATTTTCTTTTCCGCATGTCTGTCCCGCTCGGTGCACACAATCCCAACCGGCTTATAGAAAGCCAGCACAACCTTCTTTTGCTCCGCACATGCTTTTCTCTTGCCCACCAGCACGGCATCTCCTTCACCTACCCGGTCTCCGGGCTCGGCTCTCCTGCCGTTGATCGTAACAAGCCCCTGCTCAATCAGCTTGTCCGCATCTCTTCTGGAGCATATTCCACTCATGGAAAGGTATTTATTTATTCTGCATTTAACATTTTGATCTCTTTGGTCCTGCATATACACCTCTCCCCTAGTTTTCCTCTAACCTTGATATTATAGCAAACTTTTTCCAAGAATACCACCATTGCAGCCCCGAATTACCATAAAAAGAATCCCGTTTCCCAGATCCCCCGCCCATGAAGCCCCCTTGCCACCATGATACAAAAAAGTCCCACATCCGCCATTTCCCGAATGTGGGACTTTCGATCCGATCAGCCTGCTGTCAGCGCCATCAAAGCTATTTGCTTTTTAATCTAAGCTGTTCAACCCCCTCCCTGTCACTGTATAAGGTATAAATCACATCACTATCCATTTCCCTGACCGTCTTTTCCACGGTTCCATCCCTATAATAGCCGATCAGGTATCGGACATTGTCAAGACGATAGTCAATATACAACACATCTCCCACCCTGCTGACATCCGTACACCATGCCCCGTCCGGTATGTAGGACTGCCCTGTCTCCTGCGGATTCTCATATGGGACATCCCCAGCTTCCCCGTCAAAAAAACGTTGGACGATTTCCCGTGCCTGCGCCGTCTCCCGTTCCATCCCAAGATCCATTCCCGCAACGACTTCGTCCCCAATTGTCGTCACTTCCCCGCTCTCATCGCCGCGTAAATAAAAAGTAATTTTTAGTCGGTAGATCCCCGGTTCCACCAGACAATGCTCCTCTCCCGACAAGCGCATGCCCTGTTTGACATACCGCCAGTCAGCGTAGCCTGTCCACCCCTGCACGCTCTCCTTCTGCATTTCTACATGAGCTTCTATTTCCTCCACGCCGCATCCGCCGATGGCACCGACCGTTATCTTTGCGTCTGTTCCCAAAATAACCAGATTATAAGAAAAATTCACACCATTACAGGCTGTCGCCGCAAAAGCTTCCTCAGTTCTATTGATCTGCCCGGCAAATATACTGACCGGTTGTAGCAACACGCAGAGTACAAGCGACAGCGCAAATTTTCTTCTCCACATAGTGTTTTCCTTTCTTCTGTTATGGTGTCATGGTAACAATGTTGTCCCTATACGCAAAGGTAATCGTGCTTCCCTCTTCTACTTCATCCAGCAGAAAAATCACATAACGTTGTCGGCCGATGCTGGAAAACACCTGATCATAGCTTCCTCTTTCCAAGCCATTGATTGCTATCGTGATGTCGTGGTTCCGGCCCCTTATGCTCTTTGCTTCATCCAAAGTGTCCTTCACGCAGATTTCCACATAACGGCATTCCCTGTCATAATAGGCAAATGCTATACGATAGTCCGCTCCCAGCTTTTTCTGATCCGCCTGCAAAAAGGCAATCTGCTTATGCGACGACGGCGTAACATACAAGCCCTTCCTCTGGTTGATCCACCAATGCAGAAAAAGCGCAATGCAGATCAAGGCAAACACTAAAACAGCTGTCACTAATTTTTTTGTCGTTTTCTTCCTCACCGTCAATTCCTCCCTTCACCTATATAACGCCGGAGAGGAACGCATTGTGACAAAAGATTTTTTATTTTTCGCTTTCCGTACAGCTCTCCATATTCTCCGCTATTTTCATGATCTCCGCCTCTGAAATACCCTGTGTGGCATAAATTCGGTAATACATATCCCTCTCAAACCAGAACAAAATATAATAGGCTTTCTCCCCATTGTAAGTCAGCAGAGTGGCTTCTTTTCCTCGTATCATGATATGGCTTTCTTTATCATACCCGGAATTCGTCAGCATCGTCATTCCATTTTCAATCTGCCGATTATCAATCATAATGATTTCGCCGTCGGTGCCTGCATAAATCTCATACCACTGAGGCAGCTCATGGCAGTAATCCGTCAGAGTATACCCTTGCGGGATATACTGTGGTTCCAGCAGATAACCTTTTCCCGCCTCTGCTCCATCATCATAGAAAAAATGCCACTCTCGCAGCCCATCCTCTCTTTCACTCCTAATGAAGGAGAAAAATCGCTCCCTGAGTGCCTCCACACTCATAGTGACGGTAAAACCAATTGTCAGTATAACTGCTGCAATGATCGCTGCATATTTCACGATACCGGAAATGGTTCTGTAACAGTGGGAATGATTTGCCCGGCGTATCAGTCTATCCATTTTCCTATCGTGCCTGTCGCTGAACAAATGCCCGCTCTGCTCCGGAACTGCATCACATATCAGCCGGTCAGCTATCGCAACATATTTTTTCAAGAAAGCTTCCGTTATTTCAATATTGTCAGTCATCACTGTTCCGCCCGCTTTCCAAACGTTCCTTCAATATCTTTTTTGCCCGTTCCACTCTCTTTCGCACTGTCGCTTCCGGTATTCCCAACACTTCCGAAATCTCTTTGTTTTCCAATCCGATTGCGTATCGATATTGTAAAACCTCCCTGTATATCACCGGCAGGTGGATAATCGCATTCACAATCTCCCTGTCCTGCACTTCTGTTTCTTGATTTATAAGCAATCGCTCCGGCACCTCATCCAGACCTATTTCTGCGTGACGCTTTTGCTTTCTTTTGATATCCAATGCCGCATGCCTTACCGCCGTGAGCAGATAGCTTTTCTGCTTTTCCTGCTCAAGTCTCTCTATTTTTTCCAAATGCCTTATCAGTCGAAGAAAACCGTATGCACGGCATCCTCCGCCGCATGGGTATCCACCAGAATACCATACGCAAGCCCATACATGCTCTGCCTGTGCTCTCTATATAGGTTTTCAAAGAAGCTTCTCTCTTCCTCCGAATCCAAAAGCATCATGTAAAACAACATGTTATCCCCCTACCGCAAAAATCCCTGCCACTTCCACACACCGACAAACAGATTGATTTAACATCTATTTTATCACAACTTTTCATTGTTGCCTAGAATGTGCTTTTTTTATTCCTTAATGGTCACGCAACCGTAATGCACGCCTACTACACACAATCCTCTGAAATCATTTCTGAAACCTCAGCACTTATCCTCAGTCCCTAAATACCTTGATTTTTTGAAAGATATGTGCAGATATCATAATGCTTTTCTTCATAGTTCTTTGTAGCTTCTATCATAATCCTTAAGACTGCTTTCTTATCATATTTTGCCATTCATCCCCCCTTAACCACAAAAAAGGTTGCCCTTCCGGACAACCTTTTTCTTTCCTTTAGATGCTGATTTTTCCGTTGTCTGCCAACCGTCCGCCTCTCTATGTGCGGCTCAACTGTGGAGCTTTTCTGCCGCTCCCCAACCTGCCGGTCTACGAACCGGCTGAAATGTCAGATTTTTAAGGTGTCAGCACACCCGGATAGACATATCTATCTCTGTAATATTATTGTATGAAATCCTATGTTTAATGTCAAGTACAATAAATATTTTAACAGGAATTTCATACCTTCTGCTCTATTCTAACTACACAATCCCCTGTGCGGTCATAGCCTCTGCAACCTTCAGGAAGCCTGCGATGTTCGCGCCGGCAACGTAGTTGCCTGCCATGCCGTACTTCTTGGCAGCGTCATCCAGATTGTGGAAGATGTTTACCATGATGCCCTGGAGCTTCTGGTCAACCTCCTCAAAGGTCCAGCTCAAACGCTCGCTGTTCTGGCTCATCTCCAGTGCGGAGGTTGCCACGCCGCCTGCGTTTGCAGCCTTGCCCGGGCAGAACAGAACACCGTTCTTCTGCAGGTACTCGGTAGCCTCCAGAGTGGTCGGCATGTTAGCGCCCTCAGCTACGGCGAATACACCGTTTGCAACCAATGTCTTTGCATCTTCCAGATTCAGCTCATTCTGGGTTGCGCAAGGAAGTGCAATATCAACCTTCACGCTCCACTGGTTGGTTCCCTCGGTCTTCTTGTCATGGTACTGTGCGGAAGGTCTTGCTGCTGCGTACTCTGTCAAACGCGCGCGCTTCACTTCCTTCACTTCCTTCAGAAGGGCAACATCGATGCCTTCCGGATCATATACCCAGCCCGTGGAATCGGAGCAGGTAACAGGCTTTGCGCCAAGCTGCTGTGCCTTCTGGATTGCATAGATTGCAACATTTCCGGAACCGGAGATTGCGATGGTCTTGCCTGCAATATCCTTGCCGTTGCACTTAAGCATCTCAGCCGTCAGATAAAGCAGACCGTAGCCGGTTGCCTCCGTTCTTGCCAGAGAGCCGCCATAGGTAAGACCCTTTCCGGTCAGGACGCCCTCGTAAAGTCCGGTCAGTCTCTTGTACTGTCCGTACATATATCCGATCTCTCTTGCACCGGTACCGATATCTCCTGCGGGAACATCAGTGTCAGCGCCGATATGTCTGTAAAGCTCGTTGATAAAGCTCTGGCAGAATGCCATAACCTCTCTGTCTGACTTTCCCTTCGGATCAAAATCGGAACCGCCCTTGCCGCCGCCGATCGGCAGTCCGGTCAGGGAGTTCTTGAAGATCTGCTCAAATCCAAGGAATTTGATAATGCCAAGGTTTACGGAAGGATGAAGTCTCAAACCTCCCTTGTAAGGTCCGATTGCGCTGTTGAACTGCACACGGAAACCGTTGTTTACCTGTACCTGTCCCTTGTCATCCACCCAGGGAACACGGAACAAAATCTGACGCTCGGGAGTGCAAAGTCTCTCCAACAGAGCATCCTTTCTGTAAGCCTCCTCATTTGCCTCGATTACGACACGCAGGGACTCCAGCACTTCCTTTACAGCCTGATGAAATTCCGGCTGTGCGGGGTTCTTCTCCACTACAAGATCAAATACCTCATCAACGTATGACATTTCAAAATCCTCCTTGTCTGGTTCTTGGTTTCGTATATGCGAACATAAATACGCCAAAAAGACACAGAGAATACAACCGCTCTGTGCCAGTGACGCCTTTGTCCAAGAAGTATTATAATATAGCTTTCCAAAAATGCAAAGAACTTTATCTCACTAAATCGTAAAAGTTTTTTGTCTATTTTTGTGCAAAATGCACAAATGCTACAAATACTTTTTCAGAATGGCGATATTTTTCTCTTCAAAATCCATCAATTCCTTCGCCAGCTCCACCGCAGATGTATTTCCCTGCGGGTTGTGGTTCAATATCTTACACATCTCCGTAATCCCGCGGTTGCTGCCCTGTATCATCAGCTCCGCCAGATGGCTTGTGCTTGTATTGAACAGCGTATTCATCTGAACCGCTCCCTTCAACATCATGTCGGAAAGATAATTCTGATGAACCGGCTCCGCTTTTGCCGCAAGCAGCTTATCCATCGCTTTGCCTCTGATATCCGAATATTTCAGCGACTGTCTCGATATCTGCAGGGCAAAATCGTCCTCATACGCCTTATCGCTCAAAGCATCGATCGCCTTGATCGCCATCTCTGTGTTTTTCTGGATCTCCCTGTATACATTTGCCTCTTCCGGTTTCATAAAATCCCCATTTCCGAGCAAAAACAAATAGCCGCATGAAACCCGGCCGCTCAATCTACTTTCTACTTTGCAGTATGAGCATCTTTCACTTTCTTTATACAGGGAATCGCAGAACAAAGGGTAGTTCGGCATATTGCGGACTGTCGCAAAAAGCGGGACAAACCCATCGGTTTGCCCCGCCCATTTTTTTTGCTGTTACTGCACATATTCCGATTTGATATAGCCGATCTGGCCATTGTAGATGATCTTGCACCAATCGCCTTCTCTTGCCACCAGATCAAAGGACTCGCCGCCCGCCGCCACGCCGAGCTTCTGGCTCGTCTGGCTGGCTGCCGCCCGGACATTGACATTCGTGGTCGCCGTCACGGTACCGATCGTCTCCACGTTGCTTGCGCTCTCGGCAATGCTTAAATACTGCGACTTGACATAGCCCTCTTTTTTCTCAAACTCAATTTTAGTCCAGCCGTTCGGCTTCTGCTCCAGCACCTTCACCTTGGTTCCGTTGCTGAGTTTCCCGAGCTTATCCGCCGTCTCGCTGTCGGAGCTTCTCACATTGACAGTCGTCGTTGCGGTCGCATAGACCGGTTCGTTTGCCGCAGGAGTTTCCGGCTCCACGGTATCCGTACCGTTTCCGTCCGCTCCGGCATTTCCGTCGCTCTCGCCGCCGTCCGTGACATCACCGCTCACATCTCCGGCAACCTGCTGTGCAAGGACAAGTCCCGCCGCCGTCTGCACCTGCTGTTCCACCATGGAAATATACTGCAAAAGCTCCGGCTTTTCCCTGCAGACATCATTGTATTCTACCTGAATCTTATTGTAGAGCTCCACCACATCATCCTGCATAATCACCTTGCGGATGTACTCGGTGATCCACTCCTCCACGACACCTTTATTGATGAAATAGCTGCCGTCCTCATTCCGGCACACATAGAAGGTCTCATAGCCCGGCAGGTAATCCTCCGGATAATAGGACAGAACCGCCCGCGTGTATGCCACCGCAATGCAGGAATTTTCCTCCGGTCCGGGTTTGGTGTATACCTCTAAGAAAGGATAGCTTTCAATGTATTTGCCAAACTCCTGAATACGGATCTTTTCCATATCGTCAATCTCGTTCTGTATCGCACCCACCGCATCGGCATTGCCTTCCGCTCTCGCCTGATAATAAGCGGCAATCAGCTCGTTTACCTCCGGGTGTGCGTTCACTTCCTCAAACGGAATGTCCGGCACTTCATCGGAAGCCGAAACATCTCCGTCTGACACCGACTCCACTGCCTGCACGATCTTGTTTGTTTCATTGGTTTTATGAGAGCCCGCTCTCAGGGCAATGGTCACTGTAACAGCAACCGCCGCGATCAGCAGTACAGGAAATACGATTTTGCCGCGTGCCAGTATAAAGTCGCGCACATGCAGCATTTTTTCTTTTAACGTTTCTTTCACACTGTCACCTTCCCTTTTAATGAATAAGGTCTGTGGTTGTCAAAGCAGCCCCAGACCGGTTGTCAGAGTGATGTAAAGTGCAGCCGACAGGAATCGAACCTGCATTAAAGGCGTCGGAGGCCTCCGTTCTATCCATTAGACTACGGCTGCAAATATTACAAATTTGTTACATCACTCTGACTATAATATCATAAAAGGTAGGTTCTGTAAAGTAATCTTTTTCTTATTTTTTTGAAATTTATGGAAAATTAAAGAATGGATACCGATTGGTCAGACAAACGATAATAATAGACTTGATCCGATAATCTCTCTTCCTCGGAGACATGCTCCCTGTTCACCTCGCATACCATGCTTTTCAAAAAATCCGGTTCTTCCCTGCCGATATCGGGAATCAGGATCAGCTCATGGATGGAGCTTGGAAGAATAAACACGTTTTTCCCGAATTTATCGGCGAACGCCTGCAGCCATTCCGGGAAACATATACATACCGCACCGAAATACTTTCCTCGCAGCGTCATCACATACATGGGAATCTCCCTTACCGTATGCCGGAGTACGTCCTCGATCTGATCCTTGTCAATCCGTTCCAGATTTGCCGAGAGCATCTCCCATACCATTTCCTGCATGTCCCTCAATTCCGGTCCCAGTTTGTTTACCGTGTTTTCACGCGCATCCGCAAAGAGCTGCTCCTGAGAAATTCCCCACATATCCAGATGCTCCGTGGCAATCTGCACGGATCCTCGCCCCAGATAGTCATTCATATACGCATAATAGCAGACCACGGCAAGATCCAGAAAACGGATGTGCGGCACCTCCTCCAGAATCTCCTTGTTTTTCTCATAGTTGATGATCTTTTGAAAAATCCTTCCCCGCACGGACTCATAGTCCCTGAAAAAATCAAAGCTGATCTCATCCTCGATCCTGTTTTCCTCGTAGATCCGGCAGACCTCCCGCACAACCTCCCCCATGGATTTTCCCCGCTCGTATTCAGAAAAGAAGGGATCCAGATAGATGGTGGGCGCCGCCACCGTCTCCTTTCCCATGATGATGATCGCCTGATAGACCACGCCGTTATTTTTCACTACTTCCTTCAGCTCCGCTTCCGTTCCGTCACCCAGAAATTCGCAGACCCCTTTTCTTACTTTTTCTGAAAAATCTTTTAAATTCATACAATCCTCCAATAAAAATTTTTAATCGACATAAATTTGGACAAAAAAAGACAATAGAACGGATTCTATTGTCTTAGTGGCTTATTATGAAAAGAAAAGATTTTATACTCTGGACAGGTACTCGCCGGTTCTGGTATCGATCTTGATCTTGTCCCCCTGATTTACGAACAAAGGAACGTATACCTGCGCGCCGGTCTCTACGATTGCAGGCTTGGAAGCGCCTGTTGCGGTGTCACCCTTGAAGCCCGGCTCGGTCTCTGTGATCTCAAGCTCAACAAACAGAGGAGGCTCCACAGCAAATACATTGCCGTTGTGGGAGCAAACCTTACACATCTCGTTCTCCTTTACAAACTTGAGTGCGTCACCGATGGTCTCCGCATTCAGTGCGATCTGCTCATAGGTCTCAACATCCATGAAGTTGAAAAGATCACCGTCAGAATATAAATACTGCATATCTTTTCTGTCAATACGTGCCTGAGGGCATTTCTCGGTAGGTCTGAAAGTCTTCTCAACCACACCGCCGCTCTTAATATTTTTCAGCTTGGTTCTCACAAATGCTGCGCCCTTTCCCGGCTTCACATGCTGGAACTCAATAATCTGGTAAACATTATTATCTAATTCAATCGTAATACCATTTCTGAAATCGCCTGCAGAAATCATAAAAAATATTCCTCCTAAAGTTGTCACGTTTTAATTCATTTTATAGTGTATACTAAGATTTACTATTTTTCAACTCTTTTTTTCAATTCTTCCGTTATTCTACCCGCGCCTGTCTCAGTTCAGCCACCCGGTCAATTGCAATCAGATACCCTTCGAGCCCTTTTCCGTAGATCTGATCGTCGCAGGCGGGTCTTGTCACGGAAATTTTTCTGAACGCCTCCCTGGCGGTAATATCGGAAATATGAATCTCCACCTTCGGCATCGTCACGCTGGCAAGAGCGTCATGGATGGCATAGCTGTAATGGGTATACGCTCCGGGATTGATCACGATTCCCTCCGTGCCGTCAAAATAGGCGTCCTGTATCCTGTCAATGATTGCACCCTCATGGTTGCTCTGGAACACCTCAATGGTGTTTCCGGTCTGCTCCCCCTTTTCGGCGATCATGCCAAGCAGGGCATCGTAGTTCTGAGCGCCGTAAATGTTCTTCTCCCTGATTCCCAGAAAGTTGATGTTCGGTCCGTTGATCACAAGAATTTTCACCCTATCTCCTCCTCCGTCTGTTCCTTTATCACACCGCGGGCCGCCAGTCCCGCAAGAATTTCCGCCACAACCTGCTCCATGTCTTTTCCGTCCACATCCACGACCATGTCCGCCGCAGCCTCATACTTCCCCGCTCTCGCCTCCATGAGCGTCCCAATCTTTTCCGTAGGATTTTCACACTGTAAAAGAGGTCTGGAGGTATCATCCTTCAGCCTCTCCCACACACATTCTGGTGAAATCCTCAGATACACCACGCAGCCCAGCTTTTTTAGGAGTGCACGGTTCTCCTCCCGCATGGGCAGCCCGCCGCCCGTGGAAACGATCCGTTCCCCCGTCTGTGTGCAAAGCTCCTTCAGGCATTCCGTCTCCATCTGCCGGAACCCTTCCTCGCCCCTTGCGTCAAATATTTCACTGATCGTCATGCCCGCATGCTTCTCAATCAGCTTGTCCGTGTCCTCCACGATCCTCCGAAGCCGGTAGGACAGCCTGATTCCCACCGTCGATTTTCCGCATCCCATAAAACCGATTAACACTACATTGTTCATATCCGTTCCTTCAATCTGTCGTACACCCACAGTGCCTGTTCTTCCGTAATCTTTACATTATTCCAAAGCTCATACGCAATGATTCCCTGATACAAAAGCATCTTCAGCCCGTTGTGGGACAAACCGCCTGCCTCACGCACCTTCCGCATAAACAGCGTATCCGCAGGATTAAAGATCAGATCGTACCCGATTCTCACCTTCTCATAAAAGGCCTTGTCCGAAATCACCACGCTGTCCGTATCGGGATACATCCCCACGTTGGTCGCCTGAACGACGATATAGCCTCCGCCCGCCAGCTTCTCATAATCGGATATGGGCATGGCAGATGCGGTTTCCAGACCTGTGAACGCATTCACCTCCTGCGCAATCGCAGCCGCCTTCTCCACCGTTCGGTTCAGCAGAATGATGTTTTCCGCACGATCCGCCAGCATGAACGCCACCGCTCTCGCCACGCCGCCGGCGCCCAGTATGATCACACTTTCCCCGTCCACCTGCACGCCGTCGCTCACCATGGCGCGGTAAAGACCGGGCATGTCCGTGTTGTACCCTCTGTATCCCTTCTCCGTCCGCACCAGCGTATTGACCGCGCCGATCCGCTCCGCCAAAGGGTCGATCCCGTCCAGAAAAGGCAGCACCCTCTCCTTGTGCGGAACCGTCACGTTAAGCCCCAGCACATTCAGCGCATGGGCGCCCCGCACTGCATCCTCCAGCGCCTCCTTCTCCACGCGGAAGGGCAGATACGCCAGATTGATCCCGGTAAGCTCCGCGAGTGCCGCATGGATCACCGGCGACAGGGTATGCTCCACCGGGCATCCGAGCAGTCCGCAGGTTCTTGTTCTTCCGTCTATCTCTCTCATCTGTCCGTCCTCTTTTTCCTGTGATAAAAATAAAGCACGATCTTTTCCAGACGGCGCTTCAACACGATCTGAATCTCCTCCTTGGGGTGTATGGGCTTCACCAGAAACGTCTCCATTCCTGCCTCTTTTGCTCCCCATATATCCGTAAAAAGCTGATCTCCCACAAATATTGTGGTATCCGGCGTGGTGTGCATCCGTTCCATGGCTCTGTGGTAGCCCTTTACTCCGGGCTTGCCCGCCTTGTAGATGTAATCGGTCTTCACGGCATCCGCAAACATCTTCACCCTCGGCTCTTTATTATTTGACAAAACCAGAGTACGCATTCCGAGCCCGCGGAGACGCTCAAACAGCCTGATCGCACCCTCATCCGCAGGCGCTCCGTGAGGCACCAGCGTATTGTCAATGTCAAACACAACGCCCCTTACGCCTTTTTCATACAGACCCTCATAATCTATGCCCGCCGCCGTCTCCGCCTCATGGTGCGGATAAAATCTGTTAAACATGCTGTTCCTCTCTCTTTTTTCCTTTTCAAAAAAAGAATCCTGCAACGCAAAATTGCAGGATTCCCCATTCACGGCAATCCGTCAAAGCTTCAGAAATACCAGTCCGTCCTCGCTCACCTTCTGCAAAAGCTTCCGGGAATCGCCCACAAAATACTGGTACTGCTGCAGTACCTGATCCTTCCGCATATTCGAGATTGCTTTCTGCACATCAAGATCCTCTATATTGCTATCCTTTCCCAGATAGCCGTAATCTTCCTGTAAATTAAAGGAAAGAGACAGATCCTGCACGTTGGCAGACGGTTTTGAAACATGACTGTTTTTTTCCTCGATGGAGAGTGCGATGTCCTGAGGTTTCACCTCGGCAGCTTTCGGTGCCTTAACCGCATCTTGCGCGCTGTTTACTTTTTCGTAATCCACCGCCGGAATTTCCGGTATCTTATAAGAAAACGGCATATTTCCGTATTCAGAAATTCCATTGATCCCCATGACATCACCTCCTTACCGTCTTTTCTTCTATGTATATCGGATCTAAAACAAAAAACTTTATGCTTACTTTTCCTTCAGCACGCTCTTTAATTCATCCATAAAGGTATTGATATCCTTGAACTCCCGGTACACGGAAGCAAAACGCACATAGGCAACCGCATCCAGATCCTTCAGCTTATTCATCACAAGCTCACCGATCACCTGACTGGAGATCTCTCTCTCCTCCATATTAAACACTTCCGTCTCCACCTCATCCACAAGCTGCGTGATCTGGCTTGCGCTGACCGGACGCTTGTGGCAGGCGCGGAGAACTCCGGCCTCAATCTTTGCCCTGTCGTAGGTTTCCCGGTTATCATCCTTCTTGATGATGATAAGCGGAATGGTTTCAATTTTTTCATACGTGGTAAAACGCTTGTCGCACTCGTCGCAGACACGCCTTCTGCGGATGGAATTGTTATCCTCCGCCGGTCTTGAGTCGATCACTCTTGTGTTTTCATGACCACAAAAAGGACATTTCATAGGTTCCCCTCCTGTCGAAATATGGTACGTAAAAACCACCTTTTATCAGATAATTATAAAATATTCGGAAAATTATGTCAACTTTTTTTCGTCAGATACAGATATCCACAAGAATGATATCAGGCCCGATCTGCTTAATGTCCCGGTACGGGATTACATAATCCTCCTCACATTTAAAAAAGCTCTCCCACTTGTTTCCCCGCGGCACAAACAGCTTATGGATACAGCCGTTCCTCTCATCAAACTCAAGATCCCGCACCTTTCCCAGCAGGCGGCAGTCCCTCAGATTGATCACATCCTTGCACTTTAACTCCGAAAACAGCATATGATGCCTCATTTTCTTTTCTTTATATTATGTGCAGGCAGAATCAGGTGACACAAAAACTTCACTGCATCCTCTTTTGGGCAGTGAATGAAAAAGCATTCCGCAGTCCATACTATAACTGTAATTTTCCCCGCCGCAAAACGGCAGAAGGAGAGACATATGGTACAAGGTAAAGTAGAAATCTGCGGAGTAAACACCTCAAAGCTTCCTATTTTAAAGCAGGCGGAAAAGGACGCCCTTTTCGCCCGCATCGCCCAGGGCGACACCGATGCAAGACAGCAGTACATCGAAGGAAACCTGCGTCTGGTTCTGAGCGTCATCAAGCGCTTCTCCTCCAGCAACGAAAATGTGGACGATCTGTTCCAGATCGGCTGCATCGGGCTGATCAAGGCAATCGACAACTTTGACTCCACGCTGAACGTCAAGTTTTCCACCTATGCCGTTCCCATGATTATAGGCGAGATCCGCCGTTTTTTGCGGGACAACAACGCCATCCGTGTCTCCCGCTCCCTAAAGGATACGGCGTACAAGGCGATCTATGCCAAGGAAATGCTCACCCGCAAAAATCTTAAGGAACCCAGCATGGAGGAGATTGCCACCGAGATCGGCATTCCCGCGGAGGATATCACCTATGCGCTGGACGCCATACAGAATCCCATGAGCCTGTACGAGCCCATCTACACGGACGGCGGCGATACGCTCTATGTCATGGATCAGATCAGTGACAAAAAAAATAAGGAGGAGACCTGGGTGGAGCATCTCTCCTTAAGTGATGCCATGAAGTGCTTAAACAGCAGGGAGCATGAGATCATCTCCCTTCGCTTCTTCTCCGGGAAAACACAGATGGAGGTGGCGGATCTGATCGGCATTTCCCAGGCACAGGTTTCCCGGCTTGAAAAAAATGCGCTCCGTACCATGCGGAGTTATCTCACCTCGTAGGCGTCTGACGGCTCATATCAAAAAGTCTGTCGTTCATCCACGCCACGGCATCCGTGATCCCGTCATCGGAAAAATCAAAAACCAGCCTCTGCTTCTTCTCCTCCGGCGTCTTTACGAAATTGAAAGGCTCCGGCCAGACCGTGACCAGAAGCTGTTTGCCCTCTTCCCCGGTCTGGCATTCCAAGCGGTAGCGCATTCCCTGATGACTTCCCGTATATTCTGTTTTTTTTAAATATTCCAACGATAAAATGTCTTCTGTTTTAATCATAAAAACAGTATAGCACAACTTCTACTGCCGTTCAATTTCCCTTTTCAGCTGCTTCATGATTTTCTTTTCCAGTCTGGATATGTATGACTGGGAAATCCCCAAAAGCGCAGCCACCTCCTTCTGCGTCAGCTCCTGCCCGTCCGGCGTATTCAGTCCGAACCGCAGATTGATAATGGTTCTCTCCCGCTCGGACAGCTTGTCGATCGCTTTCATCAGAAGCTTCTTCTCCACCTCGCTCTCGATATCCCGGTAGATCACATCCTCATCCGTTCCCAAAATGTCCGACAGAAGCAGCTCGTTTCCGTCCCAGTCCACATTGAGGGGCTCGTCGATGGACACCTCCAGTCTGGTCTTGTTATTTCTGCGCAGATACATCAGGATTTCATTTTCAATACACCGGGACGCATAGGTGGCAAGCTTGATATTTTTCTGTGGATTGAAGGTATTGATGGATTTGATCAGGCCGATGGTGCCGATGGAAATCAGATCCTCCACGCCGACCCCCGTATTGTCAAACTTCTTTGCGATATATACCACCAGACGGAGGTTGTGTTCAATGAGGATCGCCTTTGCCTCGTCCTCATACTCCGTCCCGAGGTCGCCGATCACCTCGATCTCCTTCTCCGTCTCCAAAGGCGGAGGCAGCACCTCCGTTCCCCCGATGTAATGCACATCCCCCTGCCTCTGCACACCGCACGCATGCAGTCTGAAAAAGCTGTTTTCCTTCTGTATCATCTTAAACTGAAATTTTCCGGGCATTGCCACCTTTAATATCATATCCATTCTCCCTCTCTAACCACTTTTCCTGTCCGTCAGCAGTGCCGGATGAATCAGAAGCTGGTATTCCGCCCCGGCCGCAACCTGCGTCTTGCTGACTCCCACATAGGCGTTGCGGCATATTTTCCGCACACCCTCCTGTTCAATCACCAGCTCCTCAACCTCATATCCTTTCATAATTCCCTTATCACAGCCCACACTGTGGTAAGGAATGACACGAAACAGCTCCGGCTCCTCCTTAAACAGATGCCCAAAGCTCTCCTGATCCAGAACGCAGACCGGTTTCCCGCTGATGGGCTCCCGCAGGCTGTTTCCCGTATCCACAATGGCATTCACCTGTATTCTCCCCCCGTCCTTTCCTACAAGCTCCGCCTTCCATATCCCTTCCTCTTTCCGCTTCTCCTCCACAATACGGCGGGAGAAAAACAGGAATAAAATACCTCCCGAAAGAAGGATTCCCAACGTGGTTTTCTGCCATACCGCAGCAAGCGGCACATATGTCCGGAGCAGGAGAAAAATCCCCCCGATCAGACAGCCGAACAACACCATTTTTTCCGCCAGTCTAAAAAATGCCCGCCGCCCGCCCGGCTTGAATACCCACCACAGCACCACCCCGTCCGCCAGTGCCGTGCAGATTGGCTTTAAGGCAGCATGCCCAAGCGGAAACAGCATGATGGCGCATCCGCCCACCGCCGCAAATGCAGAGCCTGCTAAAATCCTGCGTCGCGTGGCAGTGCGGCACAGACTGATATTTATAAGCTGCAGCAGATACAGGTTAAGGGTAAAATGCAGCAAAAAAAGACTGTCTACATAGACCTCATAATACAAATCCCTTCCCCCTTCTTGCGGGTTTCAGTGGTTTCTCAACCACTTAAACCCTATTATAAAGACCTTCATCCAAGGAATTTGTCATTATTTTTCTATGGACTGTCTGTTTTTTCCTGCAGCTTTCGACAGGACGGGTAATTTCCTATGATACAAAAAAGCCATCACACGCGGTAACGTGCAATGGCTTCCGTTTCTTATTTCACTTTTGGATTTTACTTGTTGCGCTGCAGAAAATCCGGGATCTTCAGGGATCTCTCCTCTACATTGGACTTCAGATCCACCGGCTTTGCAATTCCCATGGGCTTGAAAGGCTTTGCGCCGTTCTGATCCTCCGGGGTCTTTCTTGCGTCTGTAGTAACCGTTCCCTGATAGGAGTTCGGCTGGATAAAGCGGCCTGCGCTTCCCGTGTAGTTTCCGAAGCTGCCTGCCTTCGCCGTATTCTTCGGAGCGGGGGATTCCAGTCCCGTAGCGATTACGGTGATGGTACAGGTATCCGGCTGGGATTCATCATACATCGCACCGAAAATAACGTTCACATCATCTCCTGTCAGCTCTCTCACATAGTCCGAAGCCTCGGACGCATCATTCAGCGTAATGTCGCCGGAAACATTGATGATCACATGGGTAGCCCCGGTGATGGTTGTCTCAAGCAGCGGGCTCTCCACTGCCATCTTGACAGCTTCCAGCGCCTTGTCGTCGCCCTTGCCCGTACCGATACCGATGTGGGCAACACCCTTGTCCTTCATAACAGTCTGCACATCCGCAAAGTCAAGGTTGATGACCGCAGGTACATTGATCAGATCCGTAATTCCCTGTACTGCCTGCTGCAGCACTTCATCCGCCTTCTTCAATGCCTCCGGCATGGTGGTACGCTTGTCCACGATCTCAAGCAGCTTGTCGTTGGGAATCACGATCAAGGTATCCACATTGCCTTTGATATGTTCAATTCCGCTGAGGGCATTGGTCATGCGCGCCTTCGCCTCAAAACGGAAGGGCTTTGTCACCACGCCTACCGTCAGAATGCCGAGATCCTTTGCAATCTTTGCCACAACCGGTGCCGCACCCGTACCGGTACCGCCGCCCATTCCGCAGGTGACAAATACCATGTCGGCTCCCTTCAGGGCAGCCTCGATCTCCTCTGCGCTCTCCTCTGCGGCCTTCTCCCCGATCTCAGGTCTTGCACCCGCTCCGAGTCCCTTGGTCAGCTTCTCACCGATCTGAAGAAGCCTGGGTGCTTTACAGAGCTGCAACGCCTGCTTATCGGTATTCACCCCGATAAACTCCACTCCGTCAATATTTTCGTCAACCATTCTATTTACAGCATTGTTACCTGCTCCGCCTACACCGACCACGATGATCTTGGCAGCAGATTCTGCGTCGTTCGTCTTAATCTCCAGCAAGGGTAATTCCTCCTTATTCCAAATAAAATCCATATAGTCTATCATATAATTATTTATTCAATTAATCAACACATTTTTTTCAATTCCCAAAGGTTTTTCTTAGGGAAAAATCCTATCAATCCGGCTTGAACGGAATGGAACCCGCGTCCCCGTCATAATTCTGCATGTCAAGAGTGCCGCTCTTGCCCTCAAGTTCGGGCAGCAGGGTCGGCAGCAGCGCAATCTTTTCCTCCAGAAGCGTGTCCGATCCGAAAAAAACTTTGATTGAATCGAAATACAGCGTCATCTCCTTGCGGGAGTTAAAGTAGATTCTCTCCGCATTCAGATTGTTTTTGGTGAGAATCTTTGTCACATTCAGAATGGTGTAGAAGATGTTGCTGTCCTCCACCGGCAGCGGCTGGTTCAGCACCACATAGTCGAAAGTAAGGCCTGTGATCTGCGGTACGCCCTCCGTCCTGATCGCGGAGCTCTCCACTACGATTCCCTCCTTGTCAAAATACATGTAGTGGTTCAGGTACTCCACATAGCCGGCAAGCGACTTTTCAAACACCTGGATCTTTACCGTGTCGGGCGAAAGCACCTGCACGGACAGGGACGCGATGAACGGAATGTCCGTGATCTGCTTGTCCTTGTATGCAAAGGACAGGTAGAGGGAATTGTTTCCAAGCGGTCCCTTCATCACCATGTCCTGTATTTCCTCCTTGGTATAATGCAGATTTCCCTCCACATAGACCGTCCTGACTGTATGTGTCTGCAAGACATAGCAGACTCCGCCCAGCGCAGCCGCAACAACAGCCAGAAATACCAGTATTTTTATGCCTTTTCTTCTCCTGCCTCTGGTTCTATACACCGTAAATCCGCACTCCTAACTCTCTCAAATCCCTGCATATATTTTCATAGCCCCGCTCGATAAAGCGGCCGCCGTCAACCACTGTCTCTCCCTTTGCCGCCACGCCTGCCACAACCAGTGCCGCGCCGCCGCGCAGCTCCTTCGCCGTGACCGTAAAGCCGTATAAAAGCTCCACGCCCCGCACCGTCACATGCCGGCTGTCCGTCTGCGTGATGTCTGCACCCATGCGCTGCAAATAAGGCACCGTGTGAAAACGGTTCTCAAAGATCGTCTCCTCGATCTCGCACGCACCATCCGCCAGTGCAAGCGCGGACAAAAAAGGTGATTGCAGATCCGTCGGGAAATCCGGGTAAGGCCCCGTTACCAGCCGTTCCGGCGCGGACAGTCTCTCATGCACCTGCACATACATTCCGTCCCCCGCTTTCTGGCACTGCGCTCCCATTTTACAGGCATACTCCATAACCGCCTGCATCTGTTCCGTGGGCGCACCCTTTAACAGGATTTCTCCCCCTGCCGCCATGCATGCCGCCAGATAGGTTCCAGCCACGATCCGGTCTCCCGGGATCCTGAAGTCGCACCCATAAAGAGCCTCCGTCCCCTGCACCACGATGGTGGAAGTCCCCACCCCGGTAATGTCCGCGCCGCAGGCAATCAGATAGTCCGCCAGCACCTTGATTTCCGGTTCTCTCGCCGCACCTCTGATCACGGTTGTTCCGTTTGCCCGCACCCCCGCTAACAGCAGATTTTCCGTGGCTCCCACGCTCGGCACCGGGAGCAGGATATCCGCTCCTTGCAGCCCTGTTGTGCGGGCGGAAAGCCCCGTACCGGACTCCTCAAAGGTCACGTTCATCTTTTTCAGTGCTTCGATGTGAATGTCTATGGGCCGGTCTCCGATGACGCAGCCTCCCGGATATTCCATCCGCACCTCTCCCACGGTGCCAAGCAGCGCACCCAAAAGAATGATGGAGGAGCGCATCCCTCTCACCGCATGCTCCGGCATTCCCCGAAGTGCATGAAAAAGATCCACATGCCCCGATGTAATCTTTATTTTATCCTGATCCCGCACCACGGTACAGCCCATGCTCTCCAGCAGGGTCTGCATGTGATACACATCCGTAAGTCTCGGACAGTTGCCGATCACACTGGTTCCTCTTGTCAAAATTGTTGCCGCCATCACCGGCAGCACCGCATTCTTGGATCCCTGTATCCCAACCTGCCCCTGCAGGGCTATTCCACCATGGATATAGATTGTTTCCAACTTGCTCTCCCGCCTCGGAACCTGATATATCTTATCATATTCCGGATGGGAAATTTGGTTCCTCTACATCTCCTTGAGCTGAATGCGCCTTGCCACGTTCAGCACCAGGCCGATCTCAATGAGCTGGAACAGCACGGCCGTACCGCCGTAGCTGATAAACGGCAGGGAAATACCCGTGTTTGGGATGGTCGCGGTCACAACCGCCACATTCAGGATTACCTGAATTGCCATGTGCCCCATAACGCCCACCACAAGGAGCGCGCCAAACAGATCCGGCGCATTGTTGGCAATCACCATCAGACGCCAGATCAGCATTACAAACAAAAGCATGATCGCAACCGCTCCGAACAGTCCCAGTTCCTCGCAGATAATGGAGAAAATCATGTCGTTCTGCGCCTCGGGAATAAAGCCCATCTTCTGCATGCTCTGGCCAAGCCCTTTTCCCCAGATCCCGCCGGAGCCGATTGCATAGAGCGCCTGCAGCGTCTGATACCCCGTGTCACTGACATATGCCTCCGGATTGAGCCATGCGAGCACACGCTCCCCACGGAAGCCGCCCACACCGTCCGAGTTCTCTGCCGCCTTCACGATCACAAACACCGCCAGCGCCGCCAGTGCCACAACACCGAGCGCAAGCACCACAAACTTCTTATAATCGGGGCTTGCTACAAACACCATCAGCACGGCGATTCCCATAATGATGATCGCCGAGCTTAAGTTTGAAGTGATCTTCCATACCATCAGGACGATGGGCATGGGCATCAGCATCACGGCGATAAATCCCTTCCATGTCCGTATCCCCTTCCCCATCTTGCAGATCACCACCGCCAAAAACAGGATCATGCACAGCTTTGCGATCTCGGAGGGCTGTACGGACAGACCGCCGATACGGAACCATCTCTTTGCACCGCCGGATTCATGTCCGAAGGGAATGATCAGCGCGATCAGCACAACGGATGCCACATAGCCCAGACCATAGAATTTCTCCCAAAAATGGTAGGGTATGTTTGCCACCACGATCATCGCCGCCAGCCCCAGAATGGTCGCCTTGAGCTGCTTGCTCAGAAAGTAGGTGGAACTGCCATACTTCTGCACCGCATTGTAAGAGCTTGTGGAGTACAGCATCACCAGACCGAATCCAAGCAAAAACAACACGATGAACAGCAGGCTGTAATCAAAGAAATATTCGGATTGCCCCTGTTTCTTCTTTCTTTTTAACAAATCAATTCTCCTTCAGCGCATGCACATATTCCTTGAATATTCTACCCCGCTCCTCGTAATTTGCAAACATTCCCCAGCTTGCACACGCAGGGGACAATAAGACCGCATCTCCGCTCTGCGCTGTCTCCACGCAGATCGAAAACGCCTCCTCAAAGGTATCTGCCATCCTGATCTCGGTAAATCCGTGCTTTCTCGCACATTCCGCGATCTTATCCTTCGTCTGTCCCAACAGTACGAGGCATTTCACCTTGCCGCCGAATGCCTCGATCCACTCGTCGTATTCACTCTGTTTATCATAGCCGCCTCCGATCAGGATTGTGGGGCGGGTCATCGCCCTGATTCCCTGAATGGCGGCGTCCGGGTTGGTTCCCTTGGAATCGTTGTAGTAAACCACACCGTTCTTCTCCGCCACATACTCGATTCTGTGCTCCACAGCCTTGAACTGCCGGATCACCTCAAGCGTGATGTCCAGGGGCACCTTCATGCTCTCCGCAATGGCAAGCGCCGCCATCACATTTTCCACGTTACATGTGCCGACCAGATTCATGTCGGTGCGGATATTCAGAATGCGGCAGCTCTCCCCGTTCTGTCCGCGGCAGATATCGTCCCCGTCCAGATAAAAGCCATCCTTCATCACATGTCCCGAGGAGAAGAACACCACCCTTGCGGGGCAGACCTCCGCGAAGCTGCGCAGGCGCTCATCCTCATAATTCAGCACACAGGTATCCTCTTTGGTCTGATTCTTTGCAATGGACTCCTTCACCGCAACATAGGTCTCCATATTGTGGTGGCGGTTCAGATGATCCGGCGTGATGTTTAAGATCGCCGATACTGTGGGGCGGAAGGTGTCCGCCGTCTCAAGCTGAAAGCTGCTGATCTCCGCTACCGTCACGGAATCCGGCGTTGTCTTTGCCGCTTCCAGCGTATACGGATTTCCGATGTTGCCCACCACAAATACCTTGTTGCAGAATGCCTTCATGATCTCGCCCACCAGAGTCGTGGTCGTGGTTTTTCCGTTGGTTCCCGTGATGGCAACCACACGCCCTTTCTCTGACAGATATCCAAGCTCGATCTCCCCGATCACGGGAATCCCCCTTGTCCGGAATGCCTCCACAAACGGGATGTCCACCGGCACACCGGGGCTTAATACCACAAGCCGGATCGCCGCCGCTTCCTCATCGGGAAGGGTTCCCGCATAGCAGGGCACATCCGTCTGCTCCGGCAGCCGTGCGGTCAGTTCCTCCTTTGTCAGCTTCTCATTGCTGTCGTATAACACCGGCCGGGCTCCCATCTCCGTAAGCAGCTTCACTGCCGCGGTACCGCTCTTCCCGGAACCGACCACCAGGACTTTCTTTCCCTGTAATTCCATATCTTGCCTCCTGAATATGGACAGCCCTTCCACCTATAATGCCTTGTAGGCAATCAGGCAGAACACCGCTGTCAGAATTGAAAAAACCGCCACCACCTTCGCCTCCGACCAGCCGGAAAGCTCAAAATGATGGTGCAGGGGCGCCATGCGCAGGATCCGTCTGCCGCCGGATAATTTAAACCATCCGACCTGCAGGATAACCGACAGAACCTCAACCAGATAAATGCACCCCACAATGGGTATAAAAAGCGGAAGCTTCAGCGCGTAGGCGCTTGCCGCCACAAAGCCGCCGAGTGCAAGGGAACCGGTGTCCCCCATGAACACGCTGGCAGGATAAACGTTGAACAAAAGGAAGCCGAGAAGCGCTCCCACCACCGCACAGGTGACGGGTACGATGCCGCTCCCCGTCCCCATGGCGACCACGGAGAAAAAGGTGGCTGCAATCACCGTCACGCTCGCCGCCAGTCCGTCCAGTCCGTCCGTGAAATTCGTGCCGTTCACCGTGGCGATCACGATAAAGAACAGAACCGGCACATCCAGACATCCGAAATCAAGCAGCTTGTCGGAAAAAGGGATCTTCATGGCAAGCGCCATGCCTCCCTGCATCTTCATATACGTGGCATAAATGCCCGTCACCCCAAGCTGGAACGCCATCTTCTGCGCCGGGGAAAGCCCCATGGAGCGGTGCAGCACCACCTTCAGATAATCATCCAGAAAGCCCACCAGTCCAAATCCCAGCGTCAAAAAAAGAATGGGGATCACCTGAGGATAATCCCCTGCGTAAATGAGGGTTGTCGCCACAATGGCGATCAGAATCAGAATACCGCCCATGGTGGGCGTTCCGTTTTTCTTTAAGTGTGTCTGCGGGCCATCCTCCCTCACGGTCTGCCCCACTTTCAATCTCTTTAGGAAGGGGATCATGATCGGTCCCATCAGAACGCTGATCCCGAAAGCCAGGATCACCGGCATGACGTATGTATCGCTCATAAAACTCCTGTCCCGGCACTCGTCTTCCCCCCGCACTTTTTCCACGGATTTACGAAATGCCATACTCATTATAATCCATAATTCCCAAATAGGGAAGAATGTTTTCAAAAAGCTGTCTGATTACCGGTGCTGCGATCTGACCGCCGTAGTACACGCCTTGCGGATGATTGATGATGGCAATGGCGATCACCTGCGGATCATCCGCCGGTGCAAAGCCCACAAAGGAAGCAATGTACTTTCCCGTTCCTCTGGGCAGCGTCTGGCTGGTTGCCGTCTTTCCGCCGATGCGGACGCCCTCGATATAGGCATTTTTCCCGCCGCCCTCCGACACCACCTTTTCCAGAATTTCCCTCATGGTTGCCGAGGTCTCCTCCGACACGATCCCCTCTGTCATGGGGTATTCCAGCTGCTTTGTCACATTTCCCTGCGCATCCGTGACGCTGACGCCGAAATGGGGCGTCACCCGCGTTCCCCCGTTTACAATGGACGCCGCCGTAGTCAGAAGCTGTATGGGGGTAATCTGAAAGGATTGCCCGAAGGAGATGGTCGCAAGCTCCACCTCGCCGATGGCATCCTCCTTGTGCATGATGGTTCCCGCCTCGCCCGGCAGATCCACGCCTGTCTTTTTCAGCAGCCCAAACTGCTTGAAATAACTGTAATACCGCTCTGCTCCAAGCCGCAGCCCCACCGTAATAAACACCGGGTTGCAGGAGTTCATGGTCGCGTGCACAAAATCCTCCGCGCCGTGCCCCGACACCTTATGGCAGCGGATCTTTCTGTCCTCCACCACGATAAATCCGGGGCAGGAAAAGGTGCTCTGCGGTGTGACCACGCCGCTCTCAAGTCCGGCTGCCGCCGTGATGATTTTGAAAGTGGAGCCCGGTTCATAGGTATCATTGATGCATCCGTTTCTCCACATGGCATTCAAAAGGGTTTGCTTTTCCTCCTGCGTGAGCGCATCCCCCGCCGAAGCGTCCCCTCCCGTGACGGAGAGTAACATCTCCTCCGACAGTTCATAGGGCTTGTTCAGGTCAAACTCCGGCACATTTACCATTGCCAGCAGTTCGCCGTTCTGGGGATTCATCACGATAATGGAGACACTGTCGGCCTCCTTGGTCTCCATCGCCTGCATGGCAAGCTGGGTGGCATAGCTCTGGATGTTCATGTCCATGCTGATGTGCAGATCTCCGCCGCTCACTGGCTCGATGCGGCTCTCACCCGCCGCCTCTACCTCGATTCCCTTGGCGTCCGTCACTGTGAGAATGGTTCCCTTCTGCCCCTCGAGGTATTCCTCGTAGACCACCTCCATACCGATGATCCCCTGATTGTCGCTTCCCGTAAACCCAAGTACCTTGGAGGCAAGCGTTCCGTAGGGGTAATACCGCTTGTAATCCTCATCCACCTTTACGCCGGACAAATCAAGCTCCCGGATCCTGTCCCCCACCTCTTTATCCACATTGCTCTTAATGCGCTCGATGGAGGAATACTTCTCCACCCGCTTTCTGACATACTCCTTCGAGAGAGAAAGCTCGCGGCAGAGAGCTGCGATCACCTCTTCCTTGTCCTCAATCTGATTATGTATGACCGATATGGTACAGACGGTCTTGTTATCCGCAATCACGGTTCCGTTCCGATCCACAATCCTGCCCCTCGCCGCCTTGATGCTGCGTTCTCTCTCATGAAGCTCGGTCGCCTTCGCCGAATAGTAATCCGCTCTCGCCACCATCAGGTATACCAGTCGGAAAAACAAGAGCAGAAGCACCGCCGCGCACAGGAAAAACACCACCGTGATCTTCTGTCTGTGATAGGCCCTGTTTCCCTGTTCAGACATAAAAACCTCATAAAAAAGGTATTGATATACTCTATTCCCTTTTTTATGAGGTTATGATTTATCTTTTGTCAGCTATTCCGGGATTGCCCCATACTCACCGCTCACATAATTTCCGGTATCCGGGTCAATCAATGCTCCCGTGCTCGGTTCAATATAGCAGCCCGTGGCAGGATCCTTTTCATAGGTCATCCAGGTCGGAATAGTTCCGTCCTCCGGCACATACGGCTGATCATCCTGCGCATCCCCGCTGCTGACAGGTGCATACTTGATCGTATCTGCCAGTTTTTTCGCCTCAAGCTCCTGACGCTCCGCCTCAGACAGCTCCTCCGTCATAAAGATGCCCATGTAGGGCAGAACCTCCGTCAGCACCTCTCGTACAATGTTTGCTGCGCATTTGGTTCCAAGGCTCTGATTCTCCAGATTGGGTCTGTCGATCACCACATAGATTGCAATCTGCGGATTGTCCGCCGGGGCATAGCCCATAAAGGACACCACATACTCTCCGTTTCCTCTGGGGATGGTCTGCGCCGTTCCCGTCTTTCCGCCGATGGCATATCCTGCCGGACGCGCCTTCTTTCCCGTGGCGCCCGTGTAATCGGGATCACAGGTGGCATTGCAGTACTCCCTAAGAAGCGCGGAGGTGGACTCTGAAATGGTCTGTTTCAACACACGCGGCTCAATATTCTCCACCACTGCTCCACTTGTGGTTCTGATCTGCTTCACCATATGGGGCTCGTAATAATAACCGCCATTAATTAAGGAACTGAACGCCGTGATCATCTGGATCATGGACACATTGAAGCCCTGCCCGAAGGAACCTGTTGCAAGCTCCGTGATTCCCATATTGTCCGCCGTATGTACCAGACCCGCCGTGCGCGCTTCTCCCGCCAGATCAATGTTGGTCTTTAACCCGAAGTTGAAGTTCTGCTGGTAAACGGCAAAAATATCTTTTCCGATTGCGAAGGACATCTTCATCAATGCCACATTGCAGGATGTGGCGATGGCGCGCTCCACGGAGACCGTACCGTCGCCGTACCGGTTGTGACACCGGATCGGCTTTTCTCCTTCCACCACCACAAGGCCGCCGTTGCATTCATAGGTCTCATTTCCGGTGAGCTTTCCCGTCTCCAGTCCCATTGCCACCGTAAACGGCTTATAGGTGGATCCCGGCTCATAAGTATCGGAAATACAGAAATTCCTCCACAACGCATTCAGCGTCTCGTAGTAGGTATCGTCCTCCTTCATTGCCGCAATCTGTTCTTCCGTGTAATATCTGCTCAGATCATACGGAGAGTTTAAGTCAAAATTCGGATAGCTCGCCATGGCAAGAATATTGCCGGTGTTCACATCCATAATGATGCAGCCCACATTGTTGGCGCCGTTCCCCTCCGTGTAGTTGTTCTTGTACTCTTCGTTGTAATCGTTTAACTTCTCCTCCACGATACTCTGGATATTGGCGTCGATGGTGCTGACAAGCGTATAGCCGTCCACAGCGGGCTTCGTGGTTCTCTCCAGACTCTCATCGGAATTGAGATAGCCGTACTCCCTGCCGTTGGTTCCGCTCAATACGTCATTGTAATACTCCTCCAGACCGTACATGCCCTGTCCGTCCGAGGTGGTAAAGCCAATCACATCACAGGCAAGACCGCCGTTCGGGTAGGCGCGCCTGTACTCCTCCTCAAACCAGATTCCCTTGATATAATTGCCGGGACCCGGATTGCCCTCCGCATCCTTCTTGGTATCGTTCTGCATTTCCACAAACGCACTGATCTCACTGTAGGTCAGTTTTTTCAGCGGCACGTAATAGCTGCTGGTGGCATGCTCGTTCACATAGGTTCTCACCGCCTGCATGTCCAGCTGCGGAAAACAGCTTGCAAGAGCGGACAGCGTCGGTTCCACATAGATGCCCTCCTTGTCCGACATGACCTTGGTGTCAATGACAAGATTGTATATCTTCTCGCTGACTGCCAGCGTGGTTCCGTTGCAGTCCAGAATATCGCCGCGCCTGTATGGCAGTGTGATACTGTCATACTTCTGCTGGGATAAAACCTGCCTGCTGTACTGCTCTCCCTTCTTGCTGTTGATCCACATGAGCCTTACGCCCAGTCCGATGAACACCAGAAGCAGCAGACAGAAAAGTACCACCAGCTTTTTTTGCACACTGATGGTAACTTTTGCTTTTGCTTTTTCTTTATGTAGGTTTTTTTCGTTTCTATCGTTTCTTTGTCCATCCATGCACACACCCGTCCTTACTGAGGAATATCGCCGACCTGTCTCACGTAATCGCTGCCCTCATAGCTGTAATTGACGATCTGTCCCTCCGTGGCGTAAACCATCCCCAGTTCGCCGATGGCAATTCTCTTGATCTCCTCCAGATCCACGCTGCTGTTTACTCTGGCAAGCTCCTCGTCATTGGACAGTCTCAGGCTGTTTAACTGGCTCTCCAGTCTCGCGATCTGCTCCACCTGTGCCGTCAGATCAGCCTGCATCTGGATGTACCCGATCAGCACATAGCCTGCGACCAGCATGGCAACACCAAGAAAAGCCACGTAGCCCAGATTCATGTAGCGCGCACGCTCCCTGTTCTTTCTGGTCTGGTTGCTCAGTTTTCGTCTGGGCTCCTCCTCGATGGCGCGTCTGACATCAAGCTGTCTTGCGGTATTTCCCTCTATATAAGTCATCCTTTGTCTCTGTTGTGTTCTTGTTGTGTTCGCCATATCTGTCATATCCTTTCAAAAACTCTGAGCTTTGCGCTCTTTGACCGGCTGTTCTCCGCAAGCTCCTCTTCGCTTGGGAGAATCGGTTTGTTTGTAATCACTTTTCCAAGGGGCTTCTTTCCGCACACACACACCGGAAATTCCGGCGGGCAGGTGCAGGGATTCTGTGCCCGCTTGAAGGCTGCCTTCACGATTCTGTCCTCCAAAGAGTGAAAAGTGATAATGCAGAGCCTTCCCTGCGGATTCAGCAGTCCGATCATCATGTCCAGTGAATCCTCCAGCACATCCAGCTCCCTGTTGCAGGCGATTCGGATTGCCTGAAAGGTCTTTTTCGCCGGATGCCCGTTCTGTCGCATTTTAGCGGGTATGGACGCCTTGATGATCTCGCAAAGCTCCCCCGTCGTCTCTATTGTTTTTTTGCTTCTCTCCTGTACAATGTGTTTGGCGATGTTCTTTGCAAACTGGTCTTCGCCGTAATCCCGGATGATGCGGTACAGCTCCATCTCCGGATAGGTATTTACGATCTCCTTTGCGGTCAGCTCCTGACGCCTGTCCATTCTCATGTCGAGGGTCGTATCAAACCGGTAGGAAAAACCTCTCTCCTCCGTGTCTAACTGATAGGAGGAAACGCCCAGGTCCAGAACAATTCCGTCCACTCCCGTGACACCGTGCTCCGCCAGCACCGCCTGCATATTGCAGTAATTGCTGCGGATCAGGGTAATCCTGTCGCTGTACGCCGAAAGTCTCTCTCCCGCCGCCTCAATGGCTGCGTCATCCTGATCGATTCCGAAAAATCTTCCTTTGGGAGAAAGCTGTTTCACCACCTCAAGGGCATGTCCTCCGCCCCCCAGTGTTCCGTCCACGTAGGTGCCATCTTTCCTGATATTCAGATTTAAAATGGTTTCCTTCAGTAAAACGGAATAGTGTGAAAACGTCATTTCGTTACTCCCTGTCGCTGCATCTAAATTCCAAGTCCCAATTCCGACATATGCTTTGCAATCTCTTCCATGTCATCATAGGTAACAGTTCCTTCGTATCTTTCCTTGCTCCAGATTTCCATCCGGCTCCCCACACCGATCAGTACCACATCTTTTTCCAGTGCGGCGAAATCCTTCAGGCTCGTGGGAATCAGGATTCTTCCCTGCTTGTCCACCTCCACGGCGGTCGCTCCTGCCATGAAGAAGCGGACAAATTTACGAACATCGGGGTTCGTCAGTGAAGGCAGCTTTTGCAGCTTTTCCTCAAAGGCAGTCCATTCGGTGTTATCAAACACAAACAAGCAGCCGTCCAGTCCCTTTGTCACCACGAACTCATCACCCAGAATCTCACGGAACTTTGAAGGAATGATCAACCTGCTTTTTGCGTCTATCGTATGATTGTATTCACCCATGAACATATGCAATCACCCGCCTTCAAAGTGGTCTGCCACGAAAAATGCTCTGAAATCTACCACTTCATACCACTCAGCTCCACTTTTCACCACTTTTACTATGATTTTATACTAAACTACCCCAAAAAGCAAGCAAAATCAAGGAAAAAATGAAGATTTGATTAAGACTTTTTGCACAAAAAAAGAGCCGGCACAAGATGTTGTGTCAGCTCCCGCATTCATTACTTTATATGGTTTTTATTGTTTTTTACACGTTGAAACGGAACAGGATCACATCGCCGTCCTTCACCACATAATCCTTTCCTTCCATTCCCACAAGCCCTTTCTCTCTGGCGGCAGCCAGCGAGCCCTGCTCCAACAGATCCTTGTAGTTCACCACTTCTGCCTTGATAAAGCCTCTCTCGAAATCAGTGTGGATCTTTCCGGCTGCCTGCGGCGCCTTCGTGCCAATCTTGATCGTCCATGCTCTGGTCTCATCCTCTCCCGCCGTCAGGAAGCTCATCAGACCCAAAATGTGGTAGCTTGCCTTGATCAGCTTTTCCAGACCGGATTCCTTCAGTCCCAGATCCTCGAGGAACATTGCCTTCTCATCATCCTCAAGCTCCGAGATCTCCTCCTCGATCTGGGCGCAGATCACGAACACCTCGCTGTTCTCGCCCGCTGCAAACTCTCTTACCTTCGCCACCATCTCGTTGTTGGCGCCGTCGTCCGCAAGATCATCCTCCGCCACATTGGCTGCGTAGATCACCGGCTTGTAAGTCAGCAGATTGTACTCCTTGATCAGTGCCAGCTCGTCCTCGTCCTCGATCTCCATGCTCTTTGCCATTTTGCCGCTCTCAAGATGCGCCTTGATGCGCTCAAGGAGTGCCTGCTCCTTGGCGTAGGTCTTGTCCATCCTCGCGGTCTTGATCACCTTTGCCAGCCGGCGCTCCAGCACCTCAAGGTCAGCAAAGATCAGCTCCAGATTGATGGTCTCAATATCCCTCAGCGGGTTCACGCTGCCGTCCACGTGAATGACATTCGCATCCTCAAAGCAGCGCACCACATGAACGATCGCATCCACCTCACGGATATTGGACAAAAACTGGTTCCCCAGTCCCTCGCCCTTGGACGCGCCCTTCACCAGTCCCGCAATGTCCACAAACTCGATCACCGCCGGCGTCACCTTCTTGGAATGATACATATCTCCCAGAAGCTTCAGTCTTTCATCCGGCACCGCCACGATCCCCACATTGGGATCTATGGTACAGAACGGATAGTTCGCCGACTCCGCTCCCGCTTTCGTCAGGGAGTTGAACAATGTACTCTTTCCTACGTTCGGCAGACCTACGATACCCAGTTTCATTTTATGTTTTACCTGTCCGAAAACCTTCGATTTCCAAAGTTTCCGCCTTTCTCTGTTATTAAACGCACATTTTATCACGAAACAAGCTCTGCAAGCCAGTATTTACTATACCATGAAGCGCCCCAAAAGTAAATTCTTATATTTGTGCCGGGTTATGACCTACTCGATCGAGTAAACAGAAATTTGTTTCAGAACAGACTGAGCTGGACACCGGCGTTTTTCTCCTCAAAGGTATGGAGATATTCAAAAATCTGCCCGTTGTCGTGCAGCATTCCGTGTTCTTCACAGAATTTGTGGAACAGTGCCATAAGCTCCTTGTTCCGCGGACTGTTGATCTCATACTGCACGCCGTAGGTCTTTATGTATTTCTCCTTCATGCCGGGAAACAGCCGATCAAGCTGCCTGTAAAAGTATTCCCGGTTCCCGTCGCGAAGCGTAAGCCCCATCCCGAAACAGATCACGCCGCGGACGCCCATTTCCGCACAGCTGCGCAGGATTCCCTGTATGTTTTCTTCCGTATCATTGATAAAAGGAAGAATGGGACAAAGCCAGACGACCGTGGGAATGCCTGCCTTTTGCAGTTCCCGCAGCACATGCAGACGCTCCTTCGTGGTGCACACATTCGGCTCGATCTTTTTACACAGCTCCTCATCATAGGTAGTCAGGGTGATCTGCACCACACATTTCGTCCGATCGTTGATCTCCTTTAGCAGATCCAGATCCCGCAGGATGCGGTTCGATTTTGTTGTCAGCGTGACCCCGAAGCCGTACCGGCTTT
>ULXU01047838.1_pt1 | contig 113389 bp, 108 predicted proteins | sample 1961521 | NCBI WGS metagenome assembly ULXU01 (sample SAMEA4835845, study PRJEB28245) | human gut metagenome | biome: gut microbiome; material: fecal sample | place: Denmark | collected 2008
GTTTCCGCCGTGAGAGGGCGGCGTCTTAACCGCTTGACCAATGAACCGGACAAGTGATACTATAACACCCTCTCACAAAAAATGCAAGTACTTTTTTTATATTTTTTGTTTTTTTTGAAAAAAATATATTATTACGTCAATTTTGCCCGAAAAACTGCGGGTTTACGCCTCATATCCATTTGGATTATTTTTCTGCCATCTCCAGGAATCTTCACACATCTCGCGGATTCCGTACTGTGCCTTCCAGCCAAGTTCACGCTCTGCCTTAGACGGATCACAATAGCAGGTTGCAATATCTCCCGCTCTTCTCGGCTTAATCACATATGGAATCTTTACTCCATTTGCCTCCTCGAAGTTCTTCACAATGTCTAATACACTGTAGCCGTGACCGGTTCCGAGATTATAGATGCCAAGTCCGATTTTTTCCTCAATCTTCTTTAATGCCTTTACATGGCCAAGTGCAAGGTCTACCACATGGATATAATCTCTCACACCTGTTCCGTCCGGCGTATCATAATCATTGCCGAACACTCCAAGTTCTTTTAATTTGCCGACTGCCACCTGTGTCACATACGGCATCAGGTTATTCGGAATACCGTTTGGATTCTCCCCTAACATACCGCTCTTATGCGCACCAATCGGGTTAAAGTAACGGAGCAGAATCACATTCCATTCCGGGTCAGCCTTCTGGATATCGGTTAAAATCTGCTCTAACATGGATTTCGTCCAGCCATACGGGTTGGTGCACTGTCCCTTCGGGCACTCTTCCGTAATCGGAATCTCTGCCGGGTCTCCGTAAACAGTGGCTGAAGAAGAGAAAATGATATTCTTGCAGCCGTTCTTTCGCATTTCATCCACCAGTGTTAAAGTTCCTGCGATATTGTTGTTATAGTATTCCCATGGTTTTGCTACAGATTCCCCAACTGCTTTTAGTCCCGCAAAATGAATGCAGCTATCGATTTTTTCTTTTTCAAAAATTGTCTGTAAAATGGTTCTGTCTAAAATGTCTCCTTTATAAAAGGTAACCTTCTTCCCCGTCAGTTTCTCTACACGCTCTAATGATTTCTCTGATGCGTTGCTCAAGTTATCAAGCACAACCACTTCATAACCTGCATTTAATAACTCCACACAAGTGTGACTACCGATATAACCGGCTCCTCCGGTAACTAAAACTGCCATATTCCCTCTTCCTTTCTTCTAACTATCTTACTTCCTTTTACATGACTATATCTTATCTCATTCTGCCCGGATTGTATAGCCAAAAATGTATAAATTATATGTAAAAATGTTGCACACACCGCTTTTTCTTTTTATAATGGAGATTATAGGAAACTTTTTAAAGGAGTATTTCCATGAACAAAAATTATAAAAATTCCTATAAGGTAACGGAAAAGGAGTTAGTCTCCCTCTCCGTCTATAACGTTGGATTTCAAAAATGTGACCCTCTGCATCAATGGGGCCCTGGTATCCGGGATCACTACCTGATTCACTATATCATCTGCGGCCATGGTTTCTACCAGGTCGGCGGTCAGACCTACGCCCTGCACGCCGGTGACAGCTTTTTAGTTTATCCCAACACCGAGGTTCTCTACTATGCCGACCGCAGTGACCCCTGGGAATATGCGTGGGTCGGTTTTACCGGAAGTGACGCCTCCATGATTCTAAAAGCAACGGACTTTTCACCATCCCATCCCATCATCGCAGATACGCCCTCCGGCGATGCCATTCACCGGCAGATTCTTCATATCTATGATGCAAGAGGCAACGAATTTGAACATGCTGTGGAAATGACCGGTCGTCTCTATACCATGCTGGCATTGTTTCTGCACGGCGCAACCTCCTCCGGAAGCCGCAATTCGACCAACAGTTATGTCCAGAAAGGAATTGAATATATTTCTTCCAATTACTCCTATGCAATTACCGTGGAAGACATTGCAGACTATGTGGGTGTCAGCAGAAGTCATCTGTTCCGCTCTTTTGAAACAGTACTGGGGCAGTCCCCAAAAGAATATCTGACAGACTTTCGCTTGAAACAGGCATGCTATCTGCTTGAGCACTCTGACCTCTCCATTACGGCGATTGCAAATTCTCTGGGCTTTGACAACAGCCTGTATTTTTCCAAAACATTTCATAAAAAAAAGATGATGTCCCCGAAGGATTACCGGAAACAATTCCGGTAATCCTTCGGGGCATCGCCCTTTTCTCCCACTTTTATGCAATTGTAAATTTTTCAATCTCCTGATTTAACGCTTCCGCCAATACCGCAACTTCCTGACCGGAGGTCGCCAGTTTCGTAATGGAGGTATTCTGCAGATTCACAGACGCAGACGCCTCCTCCATACATGCCGCATTCTCCTCTGACAATGCCGACAAATCATTAATAACATCAATAATGTTTTTGCGGCTCTCCTTCATTTCCTTAGTGGAATCTGCAAGCACATTGCATTTCTGTTCCATCTGAAGGATTGTCGAAGTAATCTCCTCAAATTTACTTCTTGTCTGTTCCACGCTCTCGCTCTGCTCGACCGTTGTCTGTTCCATCAGTGCAATGTTCTCGACTGCTTCCTTCATTTTATCCAGCAGCTCATGTACCACTGCCTCAATCTCATTCGTCAAAAGATTCGTTTCCTGTGCCAGATTTCCAATCTCTGTTGCTACCACAGCAAAACCTCTTCCCGCCTCTCCGGCTCTTGCCGCCTCAATAGAGGCATTCAATGCCAGAAGATTTGTCTGGGATGCAATTCCACGGATTTGTTCACTTGCACCTTTAATCTTATCTGCCTGTCCACTTGTCTCTTCCATTACCCTGTGTACCAGTTTGGAATTTTCATTGTTTGCAGAAGTCTTGTCCACTAAAACATCGAGCACTTCTACTCCCTGATGTTCAATCGTCTCCACAGAACCAGCCGCCTCAAAGAGCCGTCCCATATTCTCTTCCACGTTTTCAATAAGGTCACTGAGCTTGCCCACCTGCACACTTCCCTCGGTTGTCTGCTGTGCCTGTGTCGTTGCGCCCGCTGCCACATCTTCCACTGTTTTTGACAACTGCGAACTGCTGTCGCTTACTTCTGTGCAGATTCTGGAAAGCTCCTCTGACTGTCCCATCATTTTTTCTGCAACATCATGAATATTTGCAATCATTGCTGTAAGTTTTTCCTGCATATTCAAAAAACTTGTGCTTATCAGTCCGATTTCATCCGGACGTTTTGCATATCGTTCAATCAAAGTCCGGTTTTTCATTGTAAGATTATACTGTGCCATCTGTTGGATTTCCGGTGCCAGTGCGCTGATTGGTGCAAGTAACATCAGACGGATTCCCACTATCAACAGAATAATAACAATTACTGCCAAAATAATGCTCACAGCACTTAATTTTCCTATTGTTGTAACAAGAATACTGCTTAATGTCGCATCATCCGCCGGAATACCGATATTCAATGCACCCTTTTGTGCACCATTCTTATCGGAAACCGGAACAAGAAGATCAATGGTTTCCTTTCCGCTTACCTGGTCCGTATAATATCCCATGTAAGTCATCCCTTCATTGACCGCCTTTATGCTTCCCGCATCTTCCAGCACAATCCCGACTCTGTCCGGATTACTGTGGGCAATCGCAACCACCTTACCATCAACATTCTCCATATACACGACATAATTGTAATCACCGGTGTCATTAATTCTGTCTACGAACATCTGATATTCTTCCGTACTGTCATACCCCAGATCTGTCATTTCCTGCCCATAAGCCGCCACTAGTTTATAATCATCCATCATCCACTGCTCTTTTACCTCATTCTTGAGCATCTGAACCGACATAATATTATTTGCCAGAAAAACGGCCGCTAATATCACGACAATAATCGGTACCATTCTCTTCGTCACGCTACTTTTCATAACTCTTCTCCTTTGCTGTACCTTTTTATCACTCCTCAAAATATTTTAGATTATATTGTGACGCATGTCAATTTGTTTTTACGATTTTAGTATCCATTTCCTGTTTTTCTGACAATTCAAACAAGAAGTTGCACGCAGAATGTGAAGAGTTTTGTTACTTTATAGTAATTTCCCATAAAAAAGCACCTGAACAATAACTTGTCCAAGTGCCTTTCGTTTTCATTCTGTCATTCAATTAAGCAACAGATTTCTTTGCAAGCTCTGCTAATGCAGCAAATCCAGCAGCATCGTTTACTGCCATCTCTGCTAACATCTTACGGTTGATGTCAACGCCAGCAACCTTTAAGCCGTGCATCATCTGGCTGTAAGAAATTCCGTTTAATCTTGCTGCAGCGTTGATACGTGCAATCCAAAGCTGACGGAACTGTCTCTTCTTCTCTTTTCTTCCTGCATAAGAACTTGTTAATGCTCTCATAACAGACTGTTTTGCTACTCTGTACTGTTTAGAACGAGCTCCTCTGTAACCTTTTGCTAATTTTAAAGTTCTGTTATGTCTTTTTTTAGCGCCTAAACCGCCTTTTACTCTTGCCATTTCTTACTTCCTCCTTAACCCTGAATCCTATAAATATGGTAAAATCTTCTTCATATTCTTAACGTTTGTTGCATCCGTCATAGCCGGTTTTCTAAGATTTCTCTTATTCTTAGTTGTCTTCTTGGTTAAGATATGTCTCTTGTAAGCCTTATTTCTCTTTAATTTTCCTGTTCCTGTTAATTTGAAACGTTTTGCAGCTGCTCTGCTTGTTTTCATTTTTGGCATGATATGTTCCTCCTTAAATATAATTTACTTTTTCTCTGCCAACACCATACTGATGCTTCTGCCCTCGATTTTTGGTGCCTTCTCTACGACTGCCACGTCAGAAAGGTTTTCTGCGAAATCATCGAGAATATGCTTGCTGGCGTTCATGTGAGCCATCTCACGTCCACGGAACCGCAGCGTGATTTTCACTTTATCGCCCTTGCTTAAGAATTTCTTTGCTGCGTTCATCTTGGTATTCAGATCGTTGGTATCGATATTCGGCGACAGACGAATCTCTTTGAGTTCTACTGTCTTCTGTTTTTTCTTTGCTTCTTTTTCCTTGCGGACCAGCTCATACTTATACTTGCCGTAATCAATGATCTTGCACACTGGCGGTTTTGCCGTCGGAGCAATCTTTACCAGATCCAGTTCTGCTTCCTCGGCAAGCTTTAATGCCTCTCTTGCCGGCATAATGCCAAGCTGTTCTCCGTTTTCTCCGATCAGTCGAACTTCTTTATCTCTGATCTGTTCATTAATCATTAAGTCGCTAATGGTATTGCACCTCCAAATAATTTTGTTGTGTCTTGCATCAAAAAAGTGGATAGGCAGACTATCCACTTTTATTTCCAGACACAATTATTTGTGCTACTTTGAAATATGAACCATGAGTCACACGAGGGAAATATACATTTCCGGTGCTCCGGTGAGAGTGGATACTCTACTTTGTTTTCTAACAACTATTAAACTATACCACGTAACAAAACTCCTGTCAACAGTTTTTTACAATTTATACTGTATTCCTGTTTTAGTTTACTGCATCCAGATCAAACATAACACTCTCAAGATTTGCAATATCATCGTCGTTCGGTGTATAGGTATTATCTACAATTTCCACACGAATGGTTGCAGATGCCTCATCCGCATATGTTGCATTACTTAAAGCATCTTTCAGACAATCTTTTAATGTTGTGTAAATCTGCTCGTACATTTCTTCATCAGACGGAAGTTCTTCTGCCTGTGTCCACTCGTTTGTCATGTCTTCCACTTTGGTCATGTAGGAATCCATCGCAGCGCCAAAAATCTGCATCTGCTCATAGTTTACGGTTACAATATAAGAACCGTCATCCTGCTTCTCGGCATCCCCAACTGTGTATTTTACAGCTTTGAAGATATCTTTTAATACCTGACGATATTCATCTTTCAGTTCATCTGAAACTGTATTTCCTGCAAGTAATGCTGTCAATTCAGATTCGATTCCCTGTTCATACAGCGTAGAAGCCTCTTCTGCACTTCCAATCTTCTGCGCTACAAATTCAGCAGAGTCATTTTTATAAGAGTTGTCAAGCAGTGCCTTAATGTATGCACTTGCATCGAAAGAAATACCACATCCTCCAAATAACCCCAATGCCAGAACAGCCATAAGCATGACTGCTACCGTTTTTAATCTTTTCATTTTCATTTTCATCTTCTCTCCTTCTACTTTCTGGTGTAAATACCTTTTTTCACTTTATCATTGTAAAGTGTATCTGTCAAGGGATTTCAATTTCTACCTTAACGGTTTGAATTGTCATCAATCAGTTTACGGATTCCTTCTTTTTCTTCCTGTGTAATCAGTGAATTGACATCCAAAACACCTATCAACGCTTTGTCTCGTGCAACAACCTCCCGGAAAAAATTCTGGGTGTAATTCATCAGTTCCGGCATTGCATTCACGCTCGAGCTTCCTGCTTCCATAATTTCATGGACACTGCCCACTTCCAGCCCTACTTTCATTCCGCCTACATTCGACACGATAATATTATGAATCTGTTCCCCTTTGCACCCGAATCTTTCGGCAAGATTATAAACCGGAACGATACTTCCATGAAGATTGATGATTCCATCAATGTACCGCGGTGAATCCGGAATCCGAAGCGGCTCCATCCGGTTTTCAATGGACATCACATCACTGACCGGCATCCCATATTCCACTCCCCCAAGTAAAAATGTCAACAGCTGCATAGTTGTTTCCTCCAGTTTTTCTTTCTTTACCCTATATTATCACTTGCTCTTCCTTTCATCAAGCGATAACCTCTCTTTTTTGACTTTTCATCTGTTTTCCGCTATGATAAATTCATAAGCGCCTTTGTGGCGCAGAATGGAGGATTTTATGGAACAAAGAATTGTAGACCTTCATGTGCACTCCACCGCATCAGATGGAACCTGCACTCCATCTGAGCTTGTCTTCCTCGCAAAAGATGCAGGACTTTCCGCTTTTGCCCTGACCGACCATGATACGACCCTCGGTGTTGCAGAAGCATCTGCCATCGCCTGCCAGGCGGGCATCGAACTGATTCCCGGCATTGAACTTTCCACCGCCTACGGAGAAAAAGAAATTCATATCGTAGGGCTTTACATCAACCCGGACAATGAACTTCTCATTCAGAAAACAAAAGAATTCCGGGAATGCAGGGATAATCGCAACGAAAAAATGTTAGAAGCGTTACGCCAGGAAGGATTTTCCATCACAATGGAAGCGCTCCGGGCAGAAAATCCAGACAGTGTCATCACACGCGCCAATATTGCACGTTTTCTTTTCAACCACGGCTGTATCAAAAGTGTCCAGGAAGCCTTTGAAAAATATATCGGAGACGGCTGCCGCTGCTATGTCGGACGTTTTAAAATCACGCCCATGGAGGCAGTTTCCCTCATTCATCAGGCTGGTGGCGTCGCTATCCTTGCACACCCACTACTCTACCATATGAGTTCTGTAAGGCTTCAGGCATTGATTGATGACCTGACCGCCGTAGGATTAGATGGAATTGAAGCCATATATTCCACCTATACGGTCGGAGAAGAACAGCTTGTCAAAAAAATTGCAACCCAGAATCACCTGCTCATCAGCGGCGGTTCTGATTTTCATGGTTCCAACAAGCCGTCCATTCATCTGGGCAAGGGGCGCGGACATCTCTATATCCCTTATTCCGTCCTTTCAGATATCCGGGAAAGAGCAGAAAGGTACTAATCCCTTCTGCTCTTTTTCGCTCCCATAACTACAAAACAAATTTTTCAATTACCTCGGCAATTGCATCATGATTGTTATCGTTTTCCGTCACGTAATCCGCAGCTTTCCTGATTTCCGGGATTCCGTTTTTTACGGCAATTCCAATATGTGCCGTCTGTATCATGGAAATATCATTTTCCTCATCGCCAACTGCCACCGTGCTGTCAAGCGGCATATTTAAGATGCGCGTCAGTTCTTCCACTCCGGTTCCTTTTGTCGTATCAGGCGGACAATATTCCAGATATTGTCTACAGGAAAAGAGGCTGTTACATTTTCCCTTTTCCCAGTGAAGATTTCGCTTCTGAAACCGCTCGAGCCTGTCATGATGCTCCAAATCAATTAACAGCACCTTCTGCGGTTCCTCCTCCAGTGCATCCAGCACGTTTGGCACCAGCTTATAATTCAAATGTGTACGGCTTCTGTAATAATCAAGTTCCTTCGTATGTTTTACTGTGATAACATCTGTGCTGTTATAAGTCTGCGCATAAATTCCCGCACGCGCGGCGCGTTCAAAAAGTTCCTGCACCACATCCACCGGCAGGGAGCGTATCATAAGTGTACGATCCGCTGCACAGTCATATAAAACTGCACCGTTAAATGCTATCATATAACAGCCCGGTCTCGACAATCCCAGTTCTCTCGCCACACGTCTTCCGCTTTCCACCGAACGCCCGGTTGCCAGTGCAATATAATGTCCCTCATCAAGCATCTTCTGAATCGCCTGACGATTATTCTGAGAAATACTCTTATCATCGCACAGTAATGTCTGATCCAAATCCACAAACAAGATTTTCTGGCTCATTTCCCCCACTCCCTCTTTTTTTCTTATGGTCTATTCTGCCGGCTGTGCCGGAATGAACACACGTTCTCTGTAAACATGATCCTGTTTTGGAACCGCCTCAAGCGCCTCCTTACAAAACTGTTCCTGGGAATTTACAAGCACTTTTCCGCGTTTATCCATCTTCTCATAAGTTCCGTCCGCCTGTAAAAAGTGTGCCTTTGTGTTGTCCTCAAGCTCCACTTCCAGAATATGCATCACCTGCCTGCGAATATTCTCATCAAGCACCGGGAAAAGAATTTCCACACGACGGTCAAGGTTACGCGGCATCCAGTCTGCGCTTCCCATATACACCTCTTCTTCTCCGTCATTGTAAAAATAGAAAATACGGCTGTGCTCCAAGAAGTTTCCTACAATCGAGCGCACTTCAATATTATCGCTGACACCTGGAATTCCAACCTTTAAGCAACAGATTCCGCGCACAATCAGCTGAATTTTTACCCCTGCCGCAGATGCTTCGTAAAGAGCTGCAATAATTCCCGCATCACATAGAGAGTTCATCTTGGCAATAATTTTTGCCGGTTTACCCTCTCTCGCATGTTTTGTTTCCCGTTCAATCAGGCGCATAAATTTGGTGCGAAGCCATAACGGTGCAAGTGCAAGCTCATTCCAGGAGAGTGGCTCCGAATAACCGGAAAGCATATTAAACACTGCCGTAGCATCCTCTCCGATTGCCTCCTGACAGGTGAAGATTCCGCAATCCGTGTATAATTTTGCCGTCGAATCATTGTAGTTTCCGGTTCCAAGATGAACGTAACGTCTGATTCCGTCCTCTTCCCTTCTTACTACAAGTGCAATTTTACTATGCGTTTTAAGTCCAACCAGACCATAAATAACATGACAGCCTGCCTGTTCGAGCTTCTTTGCCCAGACAATATTGTTTTCCTCGTCAAAACGCGCTTTTAATTCCACCAGAACGGATACCTGCTTGCCGTTTTCTGCTGCCATCGCAAGAGAAGCAATAATTGGAGAATTACCGCTGACACGATAAAGCGTCTGTTTGATTGCAAGTACATTTTTATCAAGCGCTGCCTGACGGATAAAATCCACTACCGGATCAAATGTCTGATATGGATGGTGCAGTAAAATATCCCCCTTCCGGATAGCTGCAAAGATATCGCTGCCCGGCTCAATCTGTGGAACCCGCTGCGGCGTATACGGCTTGTAGCGAAGTTCATCACAGCCTTCCATTCCGTACATTTTCATCAAAAAGGTCAAATCAATCGGTCCTTCAATTGAAAAAACATCCTCCTCTGCCACTTTTAATTCTGTCTTTAAAAACTGCAACAGTGTCTCATCAATCCCCTCTTCTACCTCAAGCCGGATTACTTCTCCCCACTGACGCATTTTTAACTGTTTCTGAATCTCCTTTAAGAGGTCGGATGCCTCATCCTCGTCAATGGTTAAATCCGCATTTCGCATAACCCGGTAAGGGCAGGCACAGCGAATCTCATAGCTTAAAAACAGCTTATCAATATTTTTTTCAATAATCTGCTCTAACAGGATAAACGTCTTCTCCTCCGGCTCACTTGATGGAATCTGCACGAGTCTCGGCAGGACACTCGGCACCTGAACCGTGGCAAATTCCACTTCCTCGCCCTCTTTTTTCTCTTTGCCTTTTTTTCTGGAAAGAAGGGCTGCAATGTTAAGTGTCTTGTTGCGGATTAACGGAAATGGTCTGGATGCATCCACTGCCATAGGGGTCAGTACCGGATATACATTTTCTTCAAAATACCGGTCCACAAAACGGCTCTGTTCCTCCGTCAACTTTTCAAACTCATCTACAATATAAATATGATTCTTATTCAGCAGCGGAATTAACGACCGGTTATACGTGCTGTACTGTAATCCTACCAGTTCCCTTGTCTTTTCGTTGATTGCCGCAAGCTGCTCTGACGCCGTCATACCCGCAATATCTTTCTTTTTATAGTTTGCATGCACCATATCTTTTAACGATGCCACACGCACCATAAAGAACTCATCCAGGTTTGATGAGGTGATGCTGACAAATTTCAAGCGTTCCAGCAGTGGAATACTTTTATCCCTTGCCTCGTTTAGCACTCTGCCATCAAACTTCAGCCAGCTTAACTCCCTGTTCTCATAATATTCCGGATTCTTAAAATCTTTCTGCTTCTCCATATTCCTCACTCCTATGAATTGTAAACCCTTTTTTCCTTTAATACCGGCTTGATACTGAAAATGTGTTCAAAATACAGTGTCTTTGCCTCAAAAAGAGCCTTTTCCAGCGCAATGTCATCTTCTGTCTCAACCGTAATCACCAGTTCTTTTCCCTTTACGGCAGCCTTTACATTCTTAAACTTCTGCTTGTGGCTTCTGTCCATCGCATTGGACACCCGAAGGATTGCAGATAATTTTGCCACGGTAAGATAACTGTTTTTATCGAGTTTATCGGACACCTCATCGTAATCTCCCAGCGGACGGGTGTTATAGAGCACCGTCTCTGCAACAATTTCCCGCTCTAAATGCGTCAGACCGATAATTTCAGACGCCATAATGATATCGTAGGAGCACTGCGGTCCGTTGGCAAAACTGATATATTTGCCGCAGTCATGTAAGATTGCCGCCACCTGAAGCAGCAGGCGCTCCCGTTTGCCAAGCCCATGGACATTCTTCATCGTGTCAAATAAAAGCGTTGCCATCTGCGTTAAGGCATCAATATGCGGCGAATAACTTCTGTAACGGTTTGACAGACTCCATGCTGCCGATAAAATATCTGCATCAAAATCATGCGTCACTTTATAGATATTATGTTTTTCTGCATAATCACACGCAATTCCGTCGCTGATGTTCGAACCCGGCGCCCACAGTTCCTTTGCCCCGAGATATTTCGCCATGCACTTAAAAATCATCAGATACGGAATGAAAAGTCCGTCCCGGTCACTTGAAAGCCCCAATTCTTCTGCCATCTCTTCCTGACTCTTGCAGCAGACCTTGTCTAACAGTTTTGAAAACTTTTTCACGCTGACCGTATGACCGTCTTTATTTTTCTCAACTTTGCGAAACAATTCTGTAATGTAATCTCCGATAATCACAAGGTATTCAATTTCCACCTCGTCCATGTAAATGGAACGGAATACCTCAAGTTCTTTTTCAGCAAGCTCCTCAATCTGAAGTTCATATTGTGCAAGATTGACACTTTTTCTTGAGAGCTGTTCCCGCATCCGCATTGTGCTTAAACCCAGATGCTCAGTTGTGATGACCTTTCCCTTTGAAAAAATCGTAATCTGCATACCGCTTCCGCTGACATCAACAACCGCTGCGCTCTTTTGAATCAGCTGTTCAAATTCACTGCGCATTGCAACTGCCTTATAGCTGATAAAACGGTGCTCGGAATTGCTTAACACATGAACGTCAAGCCCGGTGCGGATTTTAATCTGGTCTAAGATAAACAGTTCGTTGCTGACATCCCGGAGAACTGCTGCCGCATATGCCTGGTAATCGTCCACACGATACCCCTTCATAATGGTCCCGAATTCTTCTAACGTATCGCAGAGTGCCTCCACCAGTTCATACCCGATGCTTCCGATGGAATAAGCGTCTCTTCCGAGTTCCACTCTGCTCCTGACATAATCGATTTCCCGGATTTTATGCTTGGCAGACAATTCAAATATCTTAAGACTCACCTCATAAGACCCGATGTAGATTGCTGCAAATGTATGAATCGCCATATCTTTCCCCCCATTATCCTTTTTAGTAATTACCAAGAATCTTAAGACGGATTGCTTCCTCTCTGATTCCGCGCAGTGCATTCTGTACGGCGGCATCATCGAGATTTCCCTCGAAATCAATGAAAAAACGATACTCCCAGTTTTTTCCCTGCACCGGTCTTGATTCAATCCGGTTCATGTTTAATCCGTTATAGATAAAATGGGAAAGCATCCGGTACAAAGAACCGCTTTCATGTGGAATTTCAAAGCTAATGCTGATTTTCTGTGCTGCCTTCGTGTACACCTTTTTGCCGGTCACAATGATAAAACGTGTCGCATTTGTCCGGCTGTCCTGAATCTTCTCATCGAGCACTTTCAGTCCATAGATTTCTGCCGTCAGTTCACTTGCGATTGCCGCCTGATTCTTCTTTGCATCCTCTTTTACCTTGCATGCAGAAACTGCTGTATTCTTCAGGCTGTGCTTTTCCCACTCCCTGTGATTTTCAAGATATCTGCCACACTGCATTAATGCCTGTGGATGGGAATACACTTCCGTAATATCAGAAAGTTCCGCTTCCGGAAGTCCTAAAAGTGCGTGCTCAATCGGAATAATCTGTTCTCCGACGATACAATTGTCATATTCAATCAGAAGGTCGTAATTTTCAGAAACAATTCCTGCGGAGGAATTTTCAATCGGAAGCACTGCATAATCTGCTTCTCCCTTACGGATTGCTTCCATTGCATCCCGCCAGGTCTCGACATGAAAACTATCGGTTTCATGTCCGAAATATTCTTTCAATGCAAGCTGGCTGTACGCACCTTCGGTTCCCTGAAAAACAATTTTTGCATTGTGGTAATCAAGTGCTTCAATCTGCGCGAAATCCGGTTTTTCATAGATTCCATGCTCTGTCAGCATCTGGTACTGGCGCTTGCGGCTCACTGCCATAATCTGCTCAAACAATTCTCCGATTCCAATCCGGTTGAACTCATTATCTCCAAGCACCGTTAAGGACTTTAACTTCTCTGTCTCGCGTTCCTTGTCAAACACCTTTTTTCCGGTGGAAATCTTATATTCTGCCACTTCCTCGGCAATTCCCATCCGCTTCTGGAACAGCTCCACAATCTGTTTGTCTACTGCATCAATCTCTTTGCGTAAATCTTTTAAATCTCTCATATATTCTCCGTAAAATTTTTATCTTATTCTAGTTATACTATAGTATATTAACGTATGAATATCAAGTCACCCTTGCAAGAATACTGGTAAAAATGCTATAATTTCTGTAAAAATAATACAAATTTTTTGTAAAAGAAATGAGGCGTTTTCCATGAAAAAAAAGACCCCTTTTTTGGTTCTTTTTCTGTTGCTTACCATAGCAGCTGCACTCGGCATCTACCGCCATCTCAGCGAAAAAACAAAGTTCAATGAGACGTATGTAAACGGAAATGTGGCGGGAAACCTCTATAACTCCGGGCTTTTCTGTGAAAATGACGGAACCATCTTCTTTTCCAATCCAGCGGACGAAAATAAGCTGTATTCGATGAACAGTGACGGTTCCAATGTCAAAAAGCTCTGTGACGACACCGCACTCTCCATCAATGCAGATGCCAATTACGTATACTATGTTCGTAATAATCAAAAAAAAGATCCCGATACCGCTTTTTCATTCTTAAATATCAACACGAACAGTCTGTGCCGCATCCGGCGAACCGGCGGCGACAGCGTCAAAATATTAGACTCCAGCCGGTGCAGCGATGCATCCTTAATTGGCAATTATCTTTACTATCTGCGTTCCGACAAGAACAATTCCACCGTTCTTTCCAAGATACGGATTGACGGCGAGGATGCTGCCATTGTCTCCCCAGAAGCGTTTCTTCCCTGTGATTCCGATGGACAGTATTTCTACTATAACGGACTGACAGGTGACCATAATATCTGGAAGCTTGATACTGCTTCGGATTCTGCTTCTTCTTTTTATAGTGGAAACTGCTTTATGCCAACCGTCACAGAAGACGGAATTGCTTATTTCATGGACTGTGACAACAACTATGCACTTGCCCGTGTCGACCTTTCAACCGGAGAGAAAATGATTCTCTGTGAAGACCGCCTCGACACCTACAACCTCTACGGCGACTATATTTATTTTGCACGAAACGGCGATGATCCGGCTCTCTGCCGTATCCGCACGGACGGGTCTGATTACGAGGTGCTCGCAGACGGCGTTTATAATTCCATCAACGTCACCTCTTCCTATGTGTATGCAAAGGAATTCTACACAGAAACAATCTATCGTGCACCGCTTAGCACACCGGATGCGCTTGAAATCTTTGCACCGACGGCAGAATAAAAATTGTTTTTTCCTCGCTGCCTGCGTAAAAAGGGGGAGCATCACAGACAACCTGAAACTGGTTTATCTGTGATGCTCCCCTTATTTTTATCTTTTAACCAAAATCAAACAGAGACAACTGGTTGGACTCCGGCATATCCTCTAAGATTCCAAGGTCTGCCATCAAATCGATAACCGTCTTTGTCGCCTTTGTCCGCTGGCGGAAATCGTCTTTGGAGAGGAATTTTCCGTCCTTTGCCGCCTCTGCTACCGCAATGGCTGCGTTGTCTCCCATTCCGTCAATCGTATTTAACGCCGGCATCAGTTTTCCGTCAAAAATCTGGAAACGGTCCGGTTTTGCGCGATAGACATCAATCGGCATAAATTCATAGCCTCTTGCGTACATTTCCTGTACGATTTTCATATCGCGGTATACATCCTGTTCCTTCTTGGAAAGAGAATCTTTCCGTCTCTCGTAGTCCTTTTTAAAGTACTCTAACCGTTCTCTTCCCTGACACATAATCTCATAGTTAAATCCGGTTGCACGGATGGAAAAATAGGCTGCATAGTAAGCAAGCGGGTAAAATACCTTACAGTAGGCAATTCTCCATGCCATCATAACGTACGCCGCTGCATGCGCCTTCGGGAACATATACTTAATCTTCAAGCAGGAATCAATATACCATTCCGGCACGCCGTGTGCCCGCATCTCTGTTTTCCATTCCTCTTTCAGCCCCTTTCCTTTTCGCACGGACTCCATAATCGTAAAGGAAAGCTCACTCTCTAGTCCCATCTGAATCAGGTAAATCATGATATCATCACGCGTACAGATTGCAGTTGAAATCGTTGCCAACCCCTGTTCAATCAAGGTCTGCGCATTTCCAAGCCACACGTCGGTTCCGTGGGACAGACCGGATATACGAATCAAATCGGAAAATTCCTGCGGTTTGGCATCAATAACCATCTGCATTGCGAAATCCGTTCCAAACTCCGGGATTCCCAGACATCCGAGCGGGCAGCCATCGATATCCTCCGGTTCCACTCCAAGCGCACTCGTATTTTTAAACAATGACATGACCGATTCATCGTCGAGCGGTATCGTTACCGGGTCAATTCCGGTCAAATCCTGAAGCATACGAATCATGGTTGGATCATCGTGTCCAAGAATATCAAGTTTTAACAGGTTGTGGTCAATCGAGTGGTAATCAAAATGTGTGGTGACGGTTGCGGTCGTCATATCATTTGCCGGATGCTGCACCGGGGTAAAGGTATTGATTTCCTCTCCCACCGGAAGCACGACAATACCTCCCGGATGCTGTCCGGTCGTACGCCGTACCCCGACACATCCCTGCACAATCCGGTCTATCTCACAGTTACGCTTTCTGATTCCACGCTCTTCATAATAATTTTTGATATAACCGAATGCCGTCTTATCCGCAAGCGTACCGATAGTTCCAGCCCGGAAGGTCTGTCCATATCCGAAAATAACCTCACAGTAGGCGTGCGCCTTACTCTGATATTCTCCCGAAAAGTTTAAGTCGATATCCGGCTCTTTGTTTCCCTTAAATCCAAGGAAGGTTTCAAACGGAATGTCAAATCCGTCCTTTGTCAGCTTTTTGCCGCACACCGGACAGATTTTATCCGGCATATCACAGCCACTTCGTCCGGAAAATGCCTTTACCTCCGGCGAATCAAAATCGCTGTACTTGCAGTATTCGCAACGGTAATGCGCCTGCAATGGATTTACCTCCGTGATACCAGACATGGTTGCCGCAAAGGAAGAACCTACTGAACCACGGGAACCTACCAGGTATCCGTCCTCATTGGACTTCCACACCAGCTTCTGGGCGATAATATACATTACGGCATATCCATTGGAAATAATGGAATTTAACTCCCTGTCAAGCCGCTCTTTTACAATTGAGGGCAGTTCTTCCCCATACATACTGTGGGCTTTCGTATAACAGATATCACGCAGCATCTGGTCGGAATTTTCAATGACCGGCGGACACTTATCCGGGCGGACAGGTGAGATTTTCTCACACATATCCGCAATTTTGTTCGGATTCGTGATGACAACCTCCTCCGCCTTGCTGCTTCCGAGATACTCAAATTCCTTTAACATCTCTTCTGTCGTGCGCAAAAATAACGGTGCCTGCTCGTCTGCATCCTTGAAGCCCTTTCCTGCCATGATAATCCGGCGGTACACTTCATCCTCCGGGTCCAAAAAATGCACATCACAGGTAGCGACCACTAACTTGTGGAACGTCTCACCAAGCTGCACAATCCGGCGGTTTAAGTCCATCAGCTCTTCTCTGGAATTTACCGGCTCCTTGTCACTTCGCAGCATGAATTCGTTATTTCCAAGCGGCTGAATCTCCAGATAATCATAAAACTTGACCAGACGCGCGATTTCTTCTTCCGGTCTGCCGTTTACCAGTGCACGGTACAACTCTCCCGCCTCGCAGGCAGAGCCCAGTAACAGTCCTTCCCTGTATTTTACCAGCTCACTCTTTGGAATACGCGGTCTTTTGTTGTAATACGTCAGATGCGACATGGAAACCAGTCGGTAGAGATTGATTCGTCCGATATCGTTCGTTGCAAGGATGATGGCATGATATGTCGGAAGTTTCATCACAGTTTCCGGCGAGGTTGCATTCATCTTATTGACATCATCAAGATTCTCCATTCCACGTTCCTTGAGCATCTGGATGAATTTCACAAAAATCTCCGCCGTACAGCCAGCATCGTCCACCGCACGGTGATGATTGTCCAATGAAACGCCAAGTGCCTTTGCCACGGTATCTAACTTAAAACGGTTCAGATTCGGCAACAGTACGCGTGCGAGTGCCACGGTATCTACAACTGTAAAATCACACAGCAATCCCTGTCTCTCACAATTCTTTTTGATAAAGCTCATATCAAATTCTGCGTTGTGCGCCACCATGACAGCACCTTCACAGAATTTCATAAATTCCGGCAGAATTTCCTCAATCTTCGGCGCATCAATTACCATCTCGTCCTTAATTGAGGTCAGCTCCTCAATGCGGAACGGAATCGGTTCTTCCGGGTTGACAAAAGTTGAAAATTTATCCGTAATCACGCCCTGTTCTACTTTTACCGCACCAATCTCGATAATCCGGTTCTTATCCGGCGAAAATCCGGTTGTCTCTAAGTCAAAAACCACGTAGGTCGCATCTAACGCCTGTCCATCTGAATGGCGGATAATATCTTTCAGGTCATCGACAAGATATGCCTCCACGCCATAAATCACCTTAAAATCATCGTCCGGGGAAAGCGCATGATTTGCGTCCGGAAACGCCTGCACATCTCCGTGGTCTGTGATGGCAATCGCCTTATGTCCCCATTTCATGGCTCGCTTGACAATATCTTTGACATCCGAAACACCATCCATATCACTCATCTTGGTATGGCAGTGAAGCTCCACACGCTTTTCCGGGCTTGTGTCCATTCTTGTTGTCGTAAAATCTGCTGTCTTTTTGATTCCCACAATCGATCCGATGGTCAGCTCGCTGTCGAACTTATCAATGGTTGTCACACCCTTAATCTTTAAAAAGGCGCCTTTTTTTAAACCTTCCATCAATTCCGGCAGGTTTTCGTTTTTGGAAAAGATTTTAAGCACGATAGAGTCCGTAAAATCCGTGACCGATACAATCACAATCGTCTTTTCGTTTCGGATTTCTCTTGTCTCCACGCTCATAACCTGACAGCGGATGGTAACTTCCCCCATCTCGCCGACAATCTTTTCGATTGCAATCGGTTCATCATCAAAATCTCTTCCGTAAATGACATCCGGGTTATCCGATTTTTTGTAACTGCCGCCTTCATATTTACGACGGAATTCTTTCTTTTCTCCCCCAAATCCCGCATTTTTTCCTGCATCGTTTGAAGGTTTTGCATCTTTTTTTGCATTTATCGGAGAAGCCGTCGATTTTTGTGTCGGCTCGCTGCCTGCTTTCTCTGCCGGAGCCTGTTTTTCTTCTGCCGCCGGACTCTCCCCATCCTCATGATGAAGATTCACCTTCTGCATGATATTATGGATTTCAAACTGAATCTGCAAGTCGCTGTTTTTCTTGTGCCGGCTCTCCTTTGGCTCCTCGTAGGCAAGCTCCACCGCAAGGTCAAGTCCACAGCGCTCACAGACAACTTTTTCAAGAAATTCCACAATTTCATGTGACCTTGTCTGGGCAATAATGGTATTTTCCAGGGTGAGTACCATGTGCTTTTCATCTGAGAATTCCATCTTAGAGGACCGAAGCAGATTATACTCCATCAGACTGTAATTTTTCAGTTCTTCTAACATACTGTCCTTATAGAGCTCTAAGAGTTTTTCCGGCGTGTACTGCTCCGACAGGCGGTATTTTTCAATGACCTTCACATCCATATTCCTGCCGCGGAAAATCTGCTCCCTGATTGCCTTCTCAAGCTGGTAAATATTATTTTTATGTATGAGACGCGTACCGCTTAAATAGATGCGGATATGATCCTTTTCGTGATTCATGCTCACTCTGGTCACTTCAGTCTCTGACAACAGCTTTTTCATATCCCCTTCTACCTGAATCGTCGGGAAAACATCAAAAAACAGTTTGTTCATTCTCGTTCACATCCTTATTCATTCCAGTGCAGCAGTTCATAGCGAAGCGCTTCTAACAGTTCGTCCTCCGGTACTTTCTTGAAAACTTCCCCGTGTTTGATAATCAGTCCTTCTCCGCAGCCCCCTGCGATTCCGATATCTGCCTCTTTTGCCTCTCCCGGTCCGTTTACCACGCAGCCCATAACCGCTACCTTAATATCAAGCGGAATATCCGCTACCATCGTCTCTACCTGATTTGCAAGTTCAATCAGATTAATTTTGGTTCTTCCGCAGGTCGGGCAGGAAACCACCTCAATGCCGCCTTTTCTGAGTCCTAAGGTACGCAAAATCAGTTTGGCGGATTTGATTTCCTCTAACGGGTCCCCGGTCAGAGAAACGCGGATGGTATCTCCGATTCCCTGATGTAAAATCAGTCCAAGTCCGATTGCCGATTTGATATTTCCGCTTAATAGCGTGCCCGCCTCTGTGATTCCCACATGAAGCGGATGGTCCGTTTTTTCTGCAATCAGCTCATGCGCTTTCACACACATTAATACATCCGACGACTTGATACTGATAACCAGATTGTCATACCCCATATTCTCAATCAGATGTACCTTATCGAGTGCGCTCTCCACAATTCCCTCTGCGGTAACACCGTGATATTTCTCTACCAGTTCCTTTTCAAGAGAGCCGCTGTTGACCCCTACACGGATTGGAATATTCCGCTCCTTTGCTGCTTCCACAACCGCCTGCACACGCTCTTTTGCGCCGATATTTCCCGGGTTAATCCGAATCTTATCTGCCCCGTGTTCGATTGCCGCAAGCGCAAGCCGATAATCAAAATGAATATCTGCCACAAGCGGAATGGAAATCTGTTTTTTGATTTCCGTCAAAGCCTCTGCCGCTTCCATTGTCGGAACCGCACAGCGGATAATATCGCATCCGGCTGCCGTAAGCGCCTGAATCTGTGCTACGGTAGCCGTAACATCCTCCGTTTTCGTATTTGTCATGGACTGAATCAGAATGGGATTTCCCCCACCGATGACCCTGTTTCCGATTGTCACTGTTTTTGTCATGTCAGCCTCCAAAAAATACATTTTTGATATCATTAAACATTACTACAACCATCAGCGCCATAAGCAGTGCAAAACCAATGAAGTGAACCATTCCCTCTTTATCCGGGTCGACCGGTTTCTTCCGGATTGCCTCGATAATTAAGAATACCAGCCGTCCGCCGTCAAGCGCCGGAAGCGGCAGAAGGTTCATAACTCCAAGGTTTGCCGAAAGCATTACACCGATATAAAGCATCTGTAAAAATGCCTGGAAATAACCATAGGAAACACTCTGCTCGTAGCTGTCACCGATAACATCAATAATTCCCACCGGACCGCTTAAATCCTTCACCGAATATCCGCCTGTCACAAGCATCCGAAGACTTGACAAGGTGGTGGAAATCCAGTATTTCACCTCATATACACTGTATTTTAAGCTTGAGAAAAAGTTTCCCTTCGTGCCCTGTAAACTGCCGATAAAGCCGTAAAGATATCGTCCGGTTGTCTCGTCATAAGTTGGAACTAATGTCGTTGTGTAGCGTTCCCCGTCTCTTTCATAGGTAATTTCTACTTCCTCTCCCGGATGAAAGACCGAGTACGAGCTTACCTCCCGGTAGAAATGAATGCGGGTGTGATTCATTTTTACAATCACATCCCCTTCTTTCATTCCCGCCTGCTCTGCCGCATATCCTTCACTGACATCCGTCAGCACCGGAAGGTCATATCCCACGTTGCAGGTAACGATTAAGGCAAACAGAAACGCCATGATGAAATTAAAGATGGGGCCCGCTGCCACAACGCTCATCCGCGCACCGACAGACTTATTGTTAAATGCCCGGCTGTCCTTGCTCTCGGTATCTTCCCCTTCCATCATGCACGCTCCGCCAAATGGAAGCAGCTTCAGGGAATACTTTGTCTCCCCCACTGTCACGCCGAATAATGTCGGTCCCAGTCCAAGACAGAATTCATTGACCCGGATTCCATTTGCCTTTGCCAGCAAAAAATGTCCCAGCTCATGGAACAGGATAATGATGCTGAATATCAGTAATGCTATAATAATTTTCATTGATTAAAAACCTTTCCTACTGTCGATATACTCATAAACTGCCTGCTCTGTGGCAAGAATTTCTTCCACGTCCGGCGCCTCTCTATAAGCAATTTCATTCATACTTGCCTCTATCAGTTCCGGAATTTCCAGATACGGAATTTTCCTCTCCAGAAACAGTGCCACTGCACGCTCATTTGCTGCATTAAAGATGGTCGGAACATTTCCGCCCTTTTTCATCGCTTCATATGCCAGCGAAAGTCCTCGGAATGCAGATACATCCGGTTTTTCAAAGGTAAGGCTTCCCAGTTCAAACAAATCCAGACGTTTTCCGGAAAGCGGGCGTCTGTTCGGATAATAAAGTGCATACTGAATCGGCAGACGCATATCCGGCGTTCCAAGCTGTGCAATCACTGCACCGTCCTCATATTCTACCGCCGAATGAATGACGCTCTGTGGATGTACGACCACCTGTATCTGGTCAAGTTCTACTCCAAACAGCCACTTTGCCTCCATGACTTCCAAGCCTTTGTTTACAAGTGTCGATGAATCAATCGTAATCTTTCTTCCCATCGACCAGTTCGGATGCTTTAAGGCATCCTCCAAGGTAACGTCCGCTAACTCTTCTCTTGTTCTGCCACGGAATGGTCCGCCGGAAGCAGTCAGTAATATCTTATGAATCCGGTTTCCTTCATTCCCCTGTAAGGACTGGAAAATGGCGCAATGTTCACTGTCTACCGGAAGAATCTGTACCTTATGTTTCTTCGCAAGCGGAATAATCAGATGTCCTGCTGTCACAAGCGTTTCCTTGTTTGCAAGCGCAATGGTCTTTCCTGCCTCAATCGCAGCAATCGTTGGTCGGATTCCAACCATTCCTACAATCGCAGTTACAAGTATTTCACTCTCCGGTTCCACCGCAACTTCAACCAGACCTTCCATCCCGGTTACCACACGCACCGAAAGGTCTGCGATATTCCGCTTTAACTCTGCCGCCTTCTCCTCGTCTCCCACGCAGACAAGCGAGGGTCTAAATTCGCGAATCTGTTCCTCTAAGAGTCTGATATTTTTTCCGGCAGCGAGCGCTGTCACACAGATATCTTTCTGTTCTCTTACAATTTCAAGGGTCTGGGTTCCGATGGAACCGGTAGATCCTAAAATAGCAATTTTTTTCATATGCCTCTCCATTTCCATCCACGATTTTTACAGCTGAATCAATCCTGACGCTAACGCATAGATAATCGGTGCGGTCACAATTACACTGTCAAAACGGTCTAAGATTCCGCCATGTCCCGGAATAAGTTTTCCATAATCTTTAATCTCGTAGTTGCGCTTGATTGCAGAAGCTGTCAAATCTCCTACCATGGAAATCAACGCTCCTACAGCGCTGATTGCAGAAAGTATCCAAATCTGTGTCGCGTCAATTGCCATCGCCTCACGGAAAATAAAACAGTAAAGTGCTGTCAGAAGCGCCGCACCAACGACACCTCCCACAGCTCCCTCAACGGATTTCTTCGGGCTTAATTTCGGAGACATCTTATGTTTTCCAAATAAAACGCCAACGCAGTAAGCACAGGTATCACAGCCCCAGGAACACAGGAAAATGAGCCATACAATATAGGCGCCGGCGGTAATCTGTCTCGTCTGGTATACATAAGACAGCATCACTGCCACGTAAAAGACACCAAAAAATGCTGCTAAAATCTGTTCGGCATGATATTTCGGATAAGAAAATACATAAAGAAACATCAGCACAATCAAAAATCCCAGTACGAACATCATCATATCCGGCAAAAAAGCAAATCTCAGATCCGCGTAATATACCGCTGCTGCCGCGTAACCTGCAATCGCAATGATGGATTTTTCCATATGAAAAACACGATACAATTCAAACATTCCAATCCATGATATTACCAGTGTTGATACAAGAAGCACATTGCCTCCGGTAATAATCAAAATGAGTGCCAGTGCAACTAACACAATTCCACTAAGCAGTCTTGTCTTAAACATTTTTCTTCCTCCGCATCTACTGTTCCTCTGCTATTTTGCCGAATCTTCTGTCTCTGCTATTATACGCTTCCACAGCTTTTTCTAATTCCTTCCGGTCAAAATCCGGCCATGGAACACTTGTAAAATAAAATTCACTGTAAGCTAACTGCCAGAGCAGATAATTTGACAGACGCTGCTCCCCACTGGTGCGGATTAAGAGATCCGGGTCCGGGATTCCGGCGGTATCAAGATAGGAGGCGAATAAAGTTTCATCCACTTCCTCTACCCCGTGAACGCCATCGCTGATATCCCGGCACATTTTTTTCATCGCACGAACCATCTCGTCCCTGCTTCCATAATTAATTGCAATCTGAAGATTCAGTCCGTCGTACTGCGCCGATACCCGCTCAAGCTCTGAGATCTGCTCCTGAAAGCGTTCACTGAGCCTGCTTCTGTCTCCAATTACACGCACACGCATATTATTTTTTTCGGCTGTCTTGATACAGTTCTTCAGATAACTCTCCAACAGTTTCATTAACGCATCCACTTCTTTTTGCGGACGGTTCCAGTTCTCGGTTGAAAATGCGTACAATGTCAGATAACGGATTCCCATGTCGTGGGCAGCTCTGCAAATTGTTTCTACATTCTTTGCACCCACCGTATGTCCATAATTTCTCGGCATACCTTTGCTCTTTGCCCAGCGGCCGTTTCCATCGAGTATGATTGCAATATGTTGTGGTACGTTCATAACTTTTCTCCGCCTTTCTTTTTTCCTGCCGCACTTATAAATGGAAAAAATGAGGACACGCAACCTGTCATGTCCCCACATTTTCCTTCTGTTATCAGAATCTCTTATACGGTAAGAATCTCTTTTGACTTTACTTCCACAGCCTTATCTACTTCTGCGATATACTTGTCTGTCATCTTCTGTGCCTGGTCTTCTAATGTCTTGATTTCATCCTCAGACACATCTGCGGATTTGGCAAGCTTCTTGAAAGAATCATTTGCCTCTCTGCGGATATTACGGATTGCAACTTTGGCATTCTCACCCTTTTTCTTTACTTCTTTTGCTAAATCCTTACGTCTTTCCTCGGTGAGTTCCGGGAACAGCAGACGGACTACTTTTCCGTCGTTTGTCGGATTGATTCCGAGATCTGAGGTCAGAATCGCCTTCTCAATCTCTTTTACCAGGGATGCTTCCCATGGCTGAATCTGAATCATTCTCGGCTCCGGAACGCTGACATTTGCTACCTGCTGGATTGCAGTCGGTGTTCCATAATAATCAACTCTTAACTTGTCAAGCACATGCGGGTTTGCGCGTCCGGCACGGATGCTTCCAAACTCCTCCGACAGGTTATTCATTGTTTTCTGCATTTTCTCTTCAAACGAAACTAATCTCTCGTCCATATCAAACCTTTTCCTTCCTATACCGTGACCTTTGTGCCGTTAAAATGTCCGGTCATCGCATTCACGATACTATTTTCTTCATTTAAGCCAAATACATACATTGGCATATGATTCTCCATACACATGATAGAAGCCGTCAAATCCACAACTGCAAGCTTCTTATCAATGACTTCCTGGATGGATACCTCGTCATATTTCACTGCATTCGGATTTGCCTTCGGGTCACTGTCATAAACACCGTCAATTGCCTTTGCAAGGTAAATTCCGTCTGCTTCCATCTCAATGGCGCGCAGTACGATTCCGGTATCTGTTGAAAAATACGGATGTCCTGTTCCGCCGGCAAAAAATACGACCATTCCTTTTGAAAAGTATTTGTTTGCACGATCCTTAGAAAACAGCTTCGTCATGCTCCCACATTCAAATGGCGTTAAAATCTGTGTCATCATTCCAACCGAACGGAAAATCTCGGAGACATAGATACAGTTCATCACTGTTGCAAGCATTCCAATCTGGTCAGCTTTCGTGCGGTCAATCGTTTCACTGGTTCTTCCACGCCAGAAATTACCGCCGCCGATTACGATTCCAACCTCGACGCCACTGTCTACAATCTGTTTTACCTGTCTGGCAACTTCCGTTACCGTAGGCTCATCAAATCCGGTATGTTTTTCGCCGGCAAGAGCCTCACCGCTCAATTTTAATAAAACACGCTTCATGAATTAGTTTGTCTCCTTCTTGGTATCAAACAGGCTCTGTACGTCCACATCAGAGTAGCACTGAGAGCAGAATCCCTCGATAACAGCGCCATTGTTAATCTGTACGGAACGGGATTTGATGTTACCCATTACAACTGCGGAAGTATCAACTACAACCGGTCCCTGAACATCAATGTCACCCTTGATTGCTCCTGCGATAACTGCGGAAGTAGAGGTTACATTTCCGATGATGACAGAACCAAGACCAATCTTAACGGTTCCGCTGCTGACAACCTCTCCCTCAATCTTAGCTGCATCTGCTAAAAATTCAGATGCATTGCTGTTTCCATTTACTACGCCTGTAACTACAAGTTTGCCATTGCAGCCTACATTTCCGTCTACCTGTCCTCTGATATCTAAGGAACCGTTGGAGATTACATCTCCCTTGATAATTGTTCCTTCTGTGATTACGGAAACCTCATCTGCAACTGTTGCTTTCTGCTGTGTTACTGTTGGCATAATGGTATTGTCAGCCATTTTTCTCTCCTCCTGTGCTGCTCTCATAGTATTTGCTGTCTGTACGGGTGTTACAACCGGTGTCACCTGCTGTACCGGCGGTACGGCTGCTGCAGCCTGTGCAGCTTCTTTCTTGGTTACCTGCTCTAACAGACCGTCTAATTTGGAAAGTTCAGATTCTACATCTACTTCACCTTCCAGAGTGTTTACGACAAGATCGTCATCATTGGTCAAGCTGTCCTGATTTGTGTCGCCCGGCATCAGTTCATTCACTGCCTGGGAAACGTCATCCTTAAAATCCTTAAAAAATCCCATTTCTCTTCCTCCGTTTATTTTCTGGCTATTCCACGCTCTCAGCTTTGACAGCCTGAATAACCTGTGTATCTTCATCAATCGGCAAAATCTCGGCGCCCATCGTCTGTAACTGTTCTATCAGCGGACGAAGTGCCTCTGCCGTTGTTGACGCATCCCCGGAATCATGAAGTAACACAACTGATGTCTTGTATTTTTCTACCTCCGTTATAACATTTGTCACAATTTCTTCCGGTGTGTAGGATGCTACCGTATCTCCTGATGAAATATTCCAGTCAAAATAAGTAACACCCTGTTCATTCAGAAAATGAATAAAATTTGCCATAGATATATTGCTAATCTGATTACTGCTTCCACCCGGGAATCGATAAAATACACTGTCCACTCCGGTCAGCTTATACAGATAGTCATGCAATTCATAGTAGTCGCTTTCAAATGCTTCCTCTGACTGGTAAAGTAAGCTGTACTTATTACAAAAGGAATGCATTCCAAGCGTATGTCCTTCCTCTGCAATCCGCTTATAAAGCTCCTGTGCTTCCTCGTCTTCGTTTCCGGTCACAAAGAAAGTTGCCTTGACACCGTATTCTGCTAAAATATCAAGAATCTCCGACGTATTCTCCGACGGACCGTTATCAAACGTCAGATAAACCTTATGTACATCTCCTGCTTCTGCCATGTTCTCCGGATCATCTGTTCCGGTAACCTCCGGAATTGCACTGATAAGTCCTTCTACCTGTCCGCCCGCTTCTTCCGTTTCCTGTGTCTGTGGCTCTACTGCATTCTCTCCGGCGTCATCTGCCGGCTTTGAAACACTGCTGTAATTTACATCTCTGGTCATAAGCTGTTCAACTCTGCGTTCCAGTGAAGCTGTCCTTACCAATAACACTATGATAAGAATCATGGATAAAAGAATCCATCCCGTAATAATCAATATGATTCCTGTCTTTATCCTGCCAATTCTTTTTCTGCGTTTCCTTTGATTGCTGATTACGTCTGCATCTGTATCTTGCATATAGAACCCCCACGTTAATCGTTAGTACCTTTCTATTGTATCACATTTTTTTATTTTTCAAAGAAAAAAGCGCAAAAAAATCGATTAATTTTTTTGCACTTTTTCTTGTATTTTCTGAATTTTCAATCAGTTGACTAGTCAAGGACTCCAGAATTGTATTCAATAGAAAGAATGCTGTCTCCATCCATGATAAAACACAGCTTCATGCCATCTTTTTTGTAAACCATCTGTCCGTTTGCTTCCTCGTAATCTTCTCCATAAGCGGCGATGATATCGGATTTCTCCTTGGACAAATCGATTCCTTCCGGTGTTGCCACATTATCGGTCTTCAAGATAACCGTCTGGACAAGGTCATTGTCTCCGTCCGGATAGGTGTACACTTCAAAATCTGAATAATTATAAATTTTGCTGATACCCTGTGCTGCACAGCTCGGTTCCTCATAATAATTTGCCGGTTCACCGAGTGCCTCTGCAATCGGAGCCATATCCGCATCTGCTGCGATTGTGGTTCCATTATAGGTAAATACATAACCAGAAGCGGATGAAGTCTGGCTGTCTGTTCCTGCCTGCGCTCCCTGGCTGCTTCCGATTTCCTTTGGCTCGCTGCCGCACGCAGTCACACCAAGTACCATGGCAGAACAAAGTCCAGCTGTAATTAATAAACGAATCTTATTCTTCATTTTTTCCCTCTTTCTCCTGCAATGCCCGATACTGGTCATCCCGGTCTTTCTCATAGGCAGCCTTTTTCTCTGCCCAGACCTCTTCTAAGTGCTCATCTCCCCTGCGGCTTTCAAGACCACATTCATCTCTTAAGATTGCACCAAAGTAATGAGCCAGCTTCTCTGCACCGGAAAGATTTAGATGCAGACCCGCATCGTAGGTATCTGTATTATAGTCCAGTCCTATTTCATCGGTCAAGTCCAAAAAGTTATAATATTTAAGACCATGTTCCGCCGCATAGGTTTCCATCTGTTCTTCCCACTCATCATACCAGTACGGATAAAGGCTCGGCGCCTTCACTAACACAAGCTCTACTCCGTTCTTCTCGCAGAGCTCCACCATCTTGTCCAGATAAGCGTAAGCATTCTCGCCAAAGGTATAATCTGCAAGAATTTTTCCCTCCGGCACATCCTCCGCCGGAAGTACATCCACACGCATATAATAGCCGTTATGTGTCACCAGATCGCGGTTCCAGAAATAATTGACATCGTCAGAGGTAAGCTCCTGCCATCTGGAATGATAGCGAAGCAGCGGAAATACATAATCCACAAAACTCTCTTCCTCTGTCATCGATGCAAAAATACTCTTCACCTTGAAAGGTGACCAGCGCATTCCGTCTAGCGTCATACGGTTGTAGGTCTCCCTCTGCGGCTCGTTGTACTTCATCGAAAGTACATTAAACACCATCACATCCGGCTTCTCGTAGCGCAGGGTCTCCTCCATCAGATAATAAGACTGCCAGATAAGCTGCTGTGCACTTCCCCGGATATAACTGTTGATTCCATACTCTTCCCAGAGCACCTCCGGAGAAATATTTTCATATAGCTCACAGTCTCCCACAAAGATGACATCGTGGTCTTTTTCTTCATTATAATATTCTGCTATCATAGCGCCCTCTACGACGCCTGTCATATATTTAGGCATCAAAAGGCGCTGTAACAAGTAAAGCACAAAAATTACTACAGCAGCAGTCACCACGAAACGCAGTATTTTTTTCTTCTTACTCAATGTCTTTTCCACGGTAACGCCCTTTCTTTAAAACTGATTATAAATAAACTGGCTAGCGTCATATCCGATTCCATAATTGCCGAGCAGAATGACGATAAGGAAAAGTCCAAACCATACTGCAACGCGTACTGCATACGGCTTTGCCGCAATCTTTTCCCGGACAGAACCACTGCGTCCGAAAAGGCTGACGGTAATTAAAAGCACCAGTCCTGCAAAAAGGATGACATAATCTGCCATACCAAGTCCAAGTCCCATCAGAGAACCGTTAAAAATCTCATTCCAGTTCCAGGTGGTAAAAATTGTTCCAAACATCCGGAATGTAAGCGGTACATCGCGGTAACAGTCAAAGGTACGCAATGCGCTCATCAAAAGTACCGTGCGCACAACCTGAAACAGACGAAATCCAAAGGTTCCCTCCACCTTTACCTTGCTGTGAAACCACCGGTAAAACGGCTCGAGTTCCTGTGAAACCATAATTACCACATAGTTTGCAAGTCCCCATACGATAAAGTTCCAGCTTGCGCCGTGCCATATACCGGTTGCAAACCATACAACAAAGCAGGACAGATATACGGTCACACGCTTTCCGATTGCTTCTCCGAGATGTTTTCTGGAAAAACGGCTCAGCTTTAACATTGGCTGACATACAGAAATCGGGTAAAAAATATAATCGGTAAACCAGCTTCCCATTGTGATATGCCAGCGGTTCCAGTATTCTTTGATATTTTTGGAGAAGAACGGACGGATAAAGTTTTCCTCCACCTTTACACCAAGCACCTGGGAGACACCGATTGTAATATCAATTCCTCCCGTAAAATCTGCATACAGCTCTAACGCATAAAACAGCATTCCAAGGAATACATAAGCGCCGCGGTAAGTCTGTGTGTCACCGATAATCGCATTGACCGCTACAAGCATACGGTCTGCAATGACTAATTTTTTGAAAAATCCCCAGAGAATCCTCTGCAAACCAAAAGAAACTGTCCGGCCATCAAACGTATGTTCTTCAAACAGACTCTCTGCAATGTAATCGTACCGGCTGATAGGTCCCTGTACCAACTGTGGGAAGAAGGAGACAAATAATGCCAGCTTAAACGGATTTTCTTCCGCCGGGTATTTGCCACGATAAACATCAATGGCATAGCCCATCGTCTTAAATACGTAAAAGGAAATTCCCATCGGAAGTGCAATGTCCCAGAACGATAATGTCCGCGTGCTTCCAAACCAGCCCATCACGCCGTTGATATTGGAAATCATGAAGTTTGTGTACTTGATGACTGCCAGCATTCCGATGTTTAATACCAGACACCAGATGAGAAGATGCCATTGTTTCTTCTTACAGCCCTCTTTATATTCCTTGCGCTCCTCCCTGCTCATCTCCTGTTTGTGTTCTTTCAGATAAGCAGACTGCGCATCCTTATTTTTCTGGATGCTTTTTGTGAGGAAATAGGTTGTGACTGTGGTGAATAAAATATAAAGCAGATTTTCTGGTCCGCTTGCCAGATAAAATAAATAACTGGCAAGCAGTAACAGTTTCCATTGAAATTTCTTTGGAATTACATAGTACAGAAGAAATAAAACTGCTATAAACGCAAGGAACTCATAAGATGTGAACAGCAATGTTTAGTCCTCGTCCATCAGGTCAGAGACAAGCTGTGCAAGTGCCTCAAGAGAATTAAAGTTCTCCGGAACAATCTTGTCCGCACCAATTGTAACATCAAATTCATCATTGATTTCGGAAATCAGGGAGACAATATCAAAAGAATCCAAAATCTTATCATCTACCATGGCATCGCAGGATGCAAAATCTACATCCGGGTGCAGTCCTTCCAAAATCTCCAATAATGCGCTCTTAATCTCTTCCATGTTTAATATCCTCCTTATTTGCCTTTCTGATATTTTTCTTTCAATGCAACACGGTTAATCTTTCCGTTTGCCGTAAAGGGCATCTCTTCAAGCTGTTCCACAAAGTTTGGAATCATATAGCGTGGAAGCTTTTCCTTTAACAGCTTTATCAGTTCTCCTGAAGCAATGTCCCCCACGTAATACAACGCTATTTTACCCTTTTCATTGTCATAAATGCAACCACAAATTTTAATGGCTTCCACCATATTTACATTGGCTTCAATTTCTCCAAGCTCAATCCGGTGTCCCATATGTTTAATCTGGTAATCCTTTCGGGACACAAACACCAGTTCTCCATGCTCATTGTATTTTCCAATGTCTCCGGTACGGTATATAATCTCCGGATATGCTGTATTTAACGGATTCTGCACAAAGGATTCCTTTGTCTTCTCAGGATTGTTATAGTAGCCAAGGGTCACCGATGTTCCACGGATACAGATTTCTCCCGGTTCTCCTTCCCCGGCAGGTTCGTCCTTCTCACCTAGCAGAAGAATTTCCGTATTCGGAAACGGTCTTCCGACCGGAATCGGTTCGTCATCGGAAAGTTCCCGCTCTACATGGTAAAAACAGCACATTCCGGTTCCCTCTGTCGGTCCGTACAGGTTGGTAAAAGATGCCTCCGGAAGGGTCTCTCTCCAGATTCGGAACTGACGGATTGGAAATACCTCGCTTCCGAATGCGATTGTCTTTAAATATTCCGGTTTGACCGTTTTAAAGGTTCCAAATGCCGATATCATCGTAAGTGCTGATACCACCCAGCAGATTGTGTTTACCTTATGCTCATTTAAAAATTCAACCAGCTTCACCGGGAACATAAACAGACTCTTCGGTACAATATAAGTTGTTGCGCCAAATTTTAAAGTCGGATAGATTTCCTTTAAACAGGCGTCAAAATACAGCGGTGTCTGGTTTGCAAAAACCGTATTTTCGTTAAATCCAAGTGTCTCTGACAACTGTTCAATATAGTCAATGACCGAGCGGTGGCACGCTGCAACGCCTTTCGGTACTCCGGTGGAGCCGGATGTAAATACGATATAAATCGGATCTACGTCCAGAGAAGCCGCACGGATCTGTGCCAGTGCCGCATCATCTGCCTTCGTCTGTGCAATCTCGTCATACAGGCAAATTGTTCCATCGAACTGGAAGGTCTTTGCCTTTTCTGCTGTCACGCTGTCGCAGATAATAATTTCCGGTTTGCAGTTCTCTAAAATCAGATTGATTCTGCTCTCCGGCATTTCCTCGTCAATCGGAACATAATAGCAGCCCGCCGTGATAACACCAAAAAAGGCGATAATCGTCTTCGGGTGTTTGTTCATAAAAACAATGACAGGCTTTCTGTAAACCTGCTGTTTGTGAAGCCAGGTTCCCACTGCACGGCTCTGGTCGTACACCTGGCGGAAAGTAAATCCCTCATTTTCATTTGCAAACGCAGTTTTTTCTGGAACTTTCGTTACAATCTCATCCAGATAATTTAAAACATTATTTATCATTGCATCCTCCTATCGGGTAATGATTTCCTGATATTCTTTCTTCAATGTACCGCACCGTTCCACAGAGCATTTCGCCAAAACCTGCATTACATCCAGATATCCGGTCCCAATCTTTTCATCCCTGCGAATCATGGATAGTTCTGTACAGCCCAGTAAAATCACCTCTGCACCATTTGCTCTCAGTTCCTCAGATACCGCTTCAAATTTATTCATCTCAATTGGTCTGCCTGCCTTGACATCCTCGTAGATTAAATCCATCACATACTTCTGCATCTTAGGGGACGGAACGGTTTCCGCAATCCCCGCTTCATGCAATGCCATATCAAACAGTCCGCTCTGTATCGTTCCATCGGTCGCCATCACGCCAACCTTTTTTACATTCCTCTGTTTTAAATAAGAAACGCTCTCTTCAATACTGTGAATCACCGGTACACCGATTTCTTTTGCCAATGCATCAAAGAAATAATTTGCGGTCACACAGGGAATTGCAATCACCTCTGCTCCGTTTTTCACCAGATTCGTTCCAATTTCCGCCATCGGAATGCAAGGATTTTCTTTGCTTTTTCCAAGAATATAACTGGTTCGATCCGGTATCCACGGGCAATTGTGAATCAGCATTTCAATATGCTCCTGATCGGTTTTCGCGTCCGTCATCTCAATTACCATCTGCATGAAAAAGGCTGTTGCCATAGGTCCTAAGCCACCGATTACTCCTAACTTTTTCATTTTTCGGACATACTCCTTTCCTGCCTCCCGCTTACTGTATCTGCGGATACTGCTCCGGGTCATAATTATGACTGCCATCATTTGCGTTGGAATACTCCATCAGCTCCGCATCTGTCCAATAGAAAAATTCAGTACCATCTTTCCGTCTGGTGGCATCAAAATGATACCAGCCTTCTCCAATATCAATCAAATTCCAGTAATGTCTGGTTGTGGATGGTATTTTTTCAATATCCATATTGGTAATTCCGGCTCTGGTCAAAAGACATTTGGAGGTCATTGCATAAACATAGCAGTCCCCCTTATGCTCCACCAGTCCAAGATATGCCCCTTCTATCCAGTTGTCCTTCGGCGAGCTGTCAATATACGAAATATTATCATGCACATAGCGGAATATCGCATACGCCTGTTCCTTCTGTGTCATGCCATCCGTTAAAATCTGTGCCAGTACTTCATCCGCAAGGGCATTGACCTCATCTGCTGTTGCAAGTGATGCCCCGGACTCCATCACAAACACCTGCGCACTAGCGGTTGCCGTATTTCCCGCATGATCTGTCGCAGAATAGTTTACCGTATAAGTCCCAACTTCATTCAAGTTTACTTCACTGCTGTCAACAACAAGCTCTACATCTGTATCGCAATTGTCTGTCACCGTAATATTTTTCTTAAATGAAATACTCTTTCCGACCTCAACCATCAAATCTTCCACACCCGAAATCACAGGTGCCTCGTCATCCTCCGGCAACACCTGCAAGTCTGCTGTCAGCTCCGTTACATTGTCTCCCTGGTCTGTGAGACGTATTGTAACCTCCTGTTCCCCAACGGTGTCAAAATCCGGTAACTTCGCATAAGATATGGTCACCTCTGTCACATCCGAATAAGTTTCTACAAAATCCGCTGCGCTCACCGTGTTCCCCACTGATGTAGTAATGTTCTTTGTAGTGCCTGTTGGCGGGGTCGTATCTGAAACTGTTACCTCGGAACGATAGGTAAACACACCTGACTTGATAAAGACATGATAAACCCCCGGCACATTTGTATTCACCGTCTGGCTTGCCTCTGTAAAGGCTCCCTCATATTTTTCGCTTTTCATAAAGTCCGCGATTGTGATCTCTGTGCCTGCTTCTACCACACATTTTGCATAAACCCGGTCAAAGAAGATTTTATATCCCGCAAATCCAACTCCTGCAAGGATTACGAGCATACAAAAAATCAGAATCCGACGCTGTCGCCTCATCCGTTTGATTTTTTTCTGTCTTGCACGCTCTTTTGCTTTCCGCCTTCTCTGCTCTTCATTCATACCGATTCAATCCTTTTCCTATATATAAGAAAAAGCCAGAAATAAATTCTGACTTTCTCCTAACAGAAGCCTTTCGGATTCTATTTCCTATCTGCATCCGCTCTTTAGCACCTATGGTGTGCGGAATTCTTATGCGTTCATCTGAGCTGCAACTTCTGCTGCAAAATCTTCCTGTTTCTTCTCAAGACCTTCACCAGTCTCAAAACGTACGAATCTGTTTACTTTAACAGTTGCACCAACTGCCTTGGAAACTTCCTCAAGATATTTTGCAACGGTCTGTTTTCCATCTTCAGCCTTTACATATACCTGGTCAACCAAGCATACTTCTTTTAACTCTTTGCTGATACGTCCTTCAATCATACCGTTGATTACTTTCTCCGGCTTCTGGGACTCTTTCGGGTCGTTCATAATCTGAGCCAACAGAATCTCTTTCTCATGTGCAATATACTCAGCACTTACTTCGTCTCTGGAAACGTATTTTGGATTTAATGCTGCAATCTGCATTGCGATATTTACCATAGCTTCTTTTACAGCGTCATTTACAACATCTGTATCAGCGTCTACGATAACACCGATTCTTCCACCACCGTGTACGTAAGATACGACACAGCCGTGTGCTGCAACAACTTTCTCAAATCTACGGATTTTTAAGTTCTCACCGATGACAGCTACTTTCTCTACTAAAGCATCGTTCACGGTCTTAGAAGCATCCTCGTTCCAAGCCTCTGCCATGAATGCGTCCATATCTTTTGCATCAGAATTTACAGCCTGTGCTGCAACTGCCTTTACAAAGTTCTGGAATGTCTCGTTCTTAGCAACGAAGTCTGTCTCAGAGTTTACTTCTACAACTGCTGCTGTTGTATCATCTTTAACAACAACGGTACAAAGACCTTCTGCTGCGATTCTGCTTGCTTTCTTCTCAGCCTTTGCCTGTCCGTTCTTTCTTAAGAACTCAACAGCCTCGTCCATGTTTCCGTTTGTCTCGTTTAATGCCTTTTTGCAATCCATCATACCTGCGCCGGTCATTTCACGCAGTTCTTTTACCATAGCTGCTGTAATAGCCATTCTCTCGTCCTCCAAAATTATAGAATCAATTCCAATTATTCAGCTTCTACTGCTTCCTCGTCTGCTGCTGCGGACTCAGCTTCCTCTGCTGTCATCTCTGCGCCCTGGTTAGCTTCGATTACTGCATCAGCCATCTTAGATACGATTAATTTTACAGCTCTGATTGCATCATCGTTACCCGGAATGACATAATCAAGTTCTTCCGGATCACAGTTTGTATCTGCAATACCAATCAAAGTAATTCCTAAAGAATGAGCTTCCTGTACACAGATTCTTTCTTTCTTCGGATCAACGATGAAGATTGCATCCGGAATCTTCTTCATTTCTTTGATACCGCCAAGGTTCTTCTCTAATTTCTCCCACTCTTTCTTAAGAGCGATAACTTCTTTCTTCGGAAGCACTTCAAAAGTACCGTCTGTAGCCATTGTCTCGATTTCTTTTAATCTTGCAATACGGCTCTGGATGGTCTTAAAGTTGGTAAGCATACCACCTAACCATCTCTCATTTACATAAAACATTCCGCAACGCTCAGCTTCTGTCTTGATTGCGTCCTGTGCCTGTTTCTTTGTTCCAACAAAAAGAATTGTGCCGCCCTCTGCTGCAATATCGGATACTGCCTTGTAAGCCTCGTCTACTTTACCTACAGACTTCTGTAAATCGATGATGTAGATACCGTTTCTCTCGGTGTAGATGTACGGAGCCATTTTCGGGTTCCATCTTCTTGTCTGATGTCCAAAGTGAACACCTGCTTCTAATAACTGTTTCATTGAAATAACACTCATTTTCTTACCTCCATGGTTTTGTTCTTCCATATGCCTCACCCCCAAAGACAACCGTTTCCGGCACCCGCCTTTTGGTCTGCATATGTGTCTTTTAATTGAGCCTTGCCAATTATATCATACGACATTCTGATATGCAAGCAAAAAATGTTTTCTGGCGCAAAAAATGCAGCGCGTTTCCGGCTGCATTTTTCATATTTTATTGTTGGTTTTCCTGCTGCTTTTCAATGGAGCCAGCCTCAAGTATTGCCGCAATATCTTCCATCGAAGCATTCATTGGGACTTCGTAAGTTCCCACACTGATGAAATCTGCTATGTTTTTCTCCGACAGATACTTCCGCAGGACTTCCGCATCATCAACGATTCCTGCCGCTGCCAGCTTTTCGCAGACATTCCTGCAAACCTCCCCCGGCTGCACTACAAGTGTATAAGTTTCTACTTCCGTTTCTTCGGTCTGCTTTTCCTCGGTCTGTGGCTCCCCGCTCTCGGTTTCCTTTACTTCCGTCTCAGACTCCCTGCTCTCAGTTTCTTTGCTTTCGGTCTCCTGTGTCTCAGTCTCTTTGACCTCAGTCCGAGCTTCTTTGATCTGTGAAGTCTGCGTCTCTTCGGTTTCTGTGCTCTCCGTATTGGCACCAAACAGTCCATCATTTTTTTCTTCCATCACCATTCCAAGCTCAGATGCCCTTGCAACGACTTCCTCATCTGACATGGACTTACTGTCTTTTCCGGAAGCAATCGAAAGAATGATGGTTGTAATAATGATTCCAATTCCAAGTCCTCTCAGATAATATTTCAGCTTCAAGTATGTAACTCTCCCTTATAAAGTCCAATTACCAGTTTTACCTCTCCAAGTCCAAGTCCAAGTCTTCTGGCAATCTCAACGTCATTTACCCCTTCGCCATGCAGTCTTAAAATCTCGCTGTTATGGTTTTCTTTTTCGGCTCTCTCCTGTTTGGCCAGTTCCACCGGTATCTCGTCCGTTTCCACTCTCTCTGACTCTTCTAATGTTACCGGCATTTCTGTATTCTGCTCTGTGATAATCTGCTCCGGCGCCTGAAGATTTACTCTCTGTGGTGCCGCATATGCAGCCACAGCAGGTGTTGCCATTTCCTGCATACTGGCAGCCTGTTCCTGCATACTGCGGACATCTGCAGCAAGCCGTTGTAATTCAGAGGTCATTCCTGTCAATTCCGTATGCTTGTCGTTAAGCATATTATATAGAAACATGATTTCGTTGTGAGTCTTATTCATATTCTCAATGACAGTGTCTGAATACTCATTGATTGCCATTATCTTTTCATTGCTCACCTGCTCCATGGCACGTTCCACTTTGCTGACAGAGCCTTCAAGCTGTTCGTCAATGGTATCTTCTATCTTCTGGTCTGCATTTTTCAATTCTTTTGTGATAATATTTCGCAGTTCTCCCTCGCTAAGTTCTGCTATTTTATTAAGTTCCGTGGGAGACAGTTTTTCTGCTACAAAAAAACTTCCAATCATGAATACACATCCTACCAAAAGCAGGACTATCTCTATCCCAGTCATATCATTCCCCTATATCATATTTTAATATCAAAGCTACTTTTTTGTCCTTTAAAAATAACCTTTCCTTCCGATTGGTCTTCTTTCTTTTTCTTCTGTCCCTTTTTGCCTCCGTTACCCTCATACTCATTACTGCCCTTTTCTTTGGCATCATAACGGAATGCAAAGTTCTCCTTTTCCTGTGTATCCTGCACTTTATGCGCAAGCTGCTCTTCCTGTTTTTGCTGATGGACCTGGATATTATGCTGCTCCACCACAGGCTTATTGTCCTCTGCCTGTTTCATATTTCCAACATCCTGTGTTCTCTGAATCATACCATTTAAATCGACCGGTCGTATTGACATAACTGTCACCCCTATTCACACTTTAGTCTACCAGAATCCCCATATAATTTCCCATTTTTTTCCGCATCTTCTGCAGTGCCTTTGTATGAAGCTGAGACACCCTGGATTCTGATACCTCTAAAATATTGCTGATTTCCTTCAGTGTCAAATCCTCATAATAATAAAGCAGAATTACTTTCCGTTCCTTTTCTGTCAGACCGCCTAAAGACTCCATCAGGACTTTTTTCAGTTCCTCCTCTGCAACAGAATCTTCCGGTTGCACAAAATGCGAATTACAGGTTGCGTCCATCACCGGCTCGCTTCCCTGCTCAACAAATTCATTTAATGATACAACATTTGTCACTTTTAATTGTGACTGCCATTCATTTAACTCATCATCCGCAATTCCAAGTTCTTTTGCAATTTCCTCATCTGAAGCATTTTTTCCTGTTCGCGTTTCAATCTGACGAATTGCCTCATCAATTTTCTTTTGTTTCTGCCTTACCGTTCTTGGGATCCAATCCATCTTACGAATCTGATCGAGGATTGCTCCACGAATTCGAAGGCTCGCATAGGTCTCAAACTTCACATCTTTTCCGAGATCAAACTTATCGATGGCATCGATGAGTCCGAATATCCCATAGCTGACTAGATCTTCATACTCCACATTATACCCAAGATACATGCTGAGTCTGCCTGCCACCACTTTCACCAGAGGCGCATACTCGACAATAATCGTCTCACGCAGTTCTGCACTTGGGTGTTTCTGATACTCTCCCCAAAGTTTCTCTCTGTCTACTGTTTTCATCCGAAGCCCCCACGTCTCAGTTATTTTTCTTCATCCGCTTCCTCAGCGTCTGCTGTTTCTTCGCCTTCCAAATCCTGCGTACCTTCCGTGGTCTCTTCCTGTTCTTCTTCCTTAAAGTTGCGGTCAAACACTGCTTTTACAATACATCCAAGTATGTAAAAAATCACCAGGGCAAGCAGCAACATCTTGATAAATGGAAAAAATTCAATTTTTTTCACAATACCGATGACGCATGCCACAAAGCCCGCCGTCAGCATTATCACTGCAGGTATTGATTTCGTCTTCATAAACTGCCCATGCCTTTCCCGGTTCTGCACCAAACCTTCTTTTATCAGATAATTTTTACCGGTTTCCCTACAGATTTAATATAATAATCTCCGTTGTCGCAATGCAGTTCTACCGTTCTACCATAATTTAATCCGGTATCTTCTGCCACAAGTCGAATTCCCAGTTCTTTTAATTTTGCTTTTGCTGCCTCTGCATTTCTTGCACCGATATTTCCAATATCTGACAAGCCGCTTACCTCAAACATTTTCGCTCCGCCCGCAATCTTAGCAACCAGTCTTCCCCTGTTTGCCCCTGCCGCAAGAACTCTTTTTAACAATTCTTCTATTCCGGTATCTGCAAATTTAGCAATATTCGCGTTGTTTCTTACCTTTGTGCTGTCCGGCAGCATATAATGAACCATCCCGCCCACTTTAGAAACCGGATCATAAAAAGTTAGTCCTATACACGATCCCAATCCCAAAGTAGTGATAATATCGGGGGCTTTGCATATATTCAGGTCTGCCATTCCCACCTTTATCACTTCACTCATATGATTTCTCCTTATAGCGGAACTCCAAGTGCTTTTAAGATTTTTTCATAAGATTCCTGTTCTGGCATCAAAATGAAGTATCCGTTGATTGCAACATCTGCGCAGATTTCTGTCTGAATCAGCAACGCATTATCTCCGAACTGTCCAAACTCGATTGCCGGAACGCTCAAAATAGAAGCTGCCATATCAACCGCAATGTATGGAACAGAAGGTGCAATCACAAGGTTTGTCATAGAAGACAGGGCAGACAGATAAGAGCCTGCAATAATATTTCCAACTTCCTTTAATGCGGAAAGTTCCATTTCACCAAATGGCTGATCCGCCGGAACGTCTGTCATCATAAGTTTATTTACAAGATAACGTGCGGATGGAATATCAATCAGAAACATCATACTTCCTTCAATGTCTTCCGTCACTTCAAGGAATATTCCTACAATCGTATCATCTTCTGCGCCAACTGCTGTACCAAGTTTTGATACTTCCATCAACCGGATATTTGGTACATTCATGTCAATTTTCATGCCAAGCATATTTGCAATCGCCGTCGTCGCATTTCCTGCACCGATGTTACCGATTTCTTTCAGTACATCAAAGTACATTTCATTTACGGTTTCCAGTTCTAATTTTCCCATGGATTCTTCCTGTTCTCCTCTCGTATATAGAACGTTAGTGAGACCTTACCGGTCTCACTAACTGCTATTTCTGATTATAAACTTTCTCCAACGATTGCATTGATTTCAAACAGGGAAATCAGCTCATCGCCATGTTTTCCGATTCCATTGATGAATTCACCGTGATTAGAACCTTTTTCGATATCGTCATCGCTTAACATTACTACCTCTTTTACCTCATCGACGATAATACCAAGTGCTCCCAACTCATCAATTTTTAAAATAATAATACGGCTCGCATTGGTAAATTCATCCTCCGGGAGTCCCATCTTTAACCGCAGACTCATAACCGGAACCACTTCTCCACGGAGATTCATGACTCCCTTAAAATACGGCTGTACTTTTGGAACCCTTGTAATGCTCTGCATACGAACGATATTATCAATGTATCCGATATCAATTCCGTACTGCTCACTGCCAACCATAACGACAATGTATTGTTTTGATTCTTTTTCTACTACTTCGTAGCTATTATTTGCCATGCCTGTCACCCTCCATTACATTAATGTATTGACATCCAAAATCAAGGCAACTTCACCATCACCAAGAATGGTTGCACCACTGATAATCTTGCTGTTGTTCATGTATTTGCCAAGGGACTTGATAACAATTTCCTGCTGACCTACCAGGCCATCGACTACAAGTCCAGTCAGGTTATCACCTTTTTGTACGATAACAACGGTCAGATTCTCCGGTTCCTCATCCTTCGGCGGGCAATCAAGCATACGATCCAGACGGATTAACGGAATTACCTTTCCACGAAGGTGAATCACTTCTTTTGCTTCTACATATTTGATATCACTGATTGGAATATCCTCAATGTTGGAGATAGAGCCAAGTGCAATCGCATATTTCTCATCGCGTACTTCTACGAGAAGTGCCTGAATAATTGCAAGTGTCAGAGGAAGACGAACGGTAAAGGTTGTACCCACACCCAGTTCTGTTTCTACCTCTACATCTCCGCCTAATGCCTCGATGCCGGATTTTACAACGTCAAGTCCTACACCACGTCCAGAGATATCCGTAATCTTCTTTGCCATGGAAAAGCTTGGCAGGAACAAAAGATTGATAATCTCTTTCTCTGTCATATTCTCTGCCTGCTCTTCTGTAATGACACCACGCTCTGCTGCTTTGTTACGTACTGCCTCTACATCAATACCATTACCATCATCACCTACTTTGATGATAACGTTATTTCCTTCCTGGAATGCATTTAAGAAAATAGTTCCGACTTCCGGTTTTCCTCTCTGAACACGGACTGCATTATCCTCAAGTCCATGATCCGCAGAGTTACGAAGCAAATGCTGCAGTGGATCACCAATCTGGTCAACTACGGTACGATCCAGCTCGGTATCTTCACCAGTCATATGTAATTCCATACGTTTGTTTAATTTACGATCAAGGTCTCTGATCATACGTGGAAATTTACTTACAACACTCTCGATTGGCACCATTCGTACTTTCATGACAGATTCATGAAGGCTTGTGGTAATACGCTCTAAGGATTCAATTCTCTCATGGAATACCTGAGCCTGTCCATCTCCGGATGATGCATTGCTATCAGCGATTGAAACCAGACTGTTCTTCTCGATAATTAACTCTGATACCTGGTTCATCAAGGTATCAAGTTTCTCGATATCGACACGTACAGTACGATTTGTAACCGGTTTTGCAGCCGCCTGTTTTTTGCTGTTTGCTGCAGATGCAGACTTCGCTGTTGCTGCCGGAGCTGCCGGTGCACTTTCTGCTGCCGGTGTTTCTTTTGCTGCCTCTTTTTCGGCTTCTTTTGCAGCCTCATTTGCTGCCACTTCCTCGGCCTTCCGCTGTTTCTCTACTAAAGTCTCGTAATGTACTTCCTCACCGACAACGCTCTCAATTTCTGACACAGCCTTTGCAGCTTCATTTACTTTTTCAAACGGTTCATCGGATGCTACAAAGAAGCTGAAATCATATTCGAAATGTTCATCTTCAATTTCCTGTGAACTTGGGCTGTATACAAGAATTTCACCAAATTCTTCTACTGCTTTAAATACAAGGAATGCACGAGCAGCCTTTAACAGACATTCTTTCTGGATAGACACGGTAAAACCGTAAATATGAGCTCCTGCGTCCTCTGCTGCTTTGATTTTGGCTTTTTCTGCCTCATTTAATTCCACTGTAAAATATTTTTTTCCAGCGTCCGCATCTTCTGACGGCTGTTCTGCTTTTGGAGCTTCTTTCTTCTCTTCCGGAGCTTTTTCACCGCCTTCAGAACCGGCAATAAAGTCATTTAATTCTTTAATAATCAGTTCATTATCTTCAGTTCCTTCATCTGAACTCTCTTTAATGTGATTCAGATAGCCCTCGATTGCATCGAGGCATTTGAATAATAAATCAATCATGGAACTGTTTACTTTTATTTTATCGCTACGAACTTCCTGGAATACATTTTCCATATCATGGGTCAGTCGCTGCATCCGCTTGAATCCCATGGTACCAGCCATTCCCTTTAACGAGTGGGCTGCACGGAAAATTTCATTAATGGTATCCATATTTTCCGGCTCTTTTTCAAGCACCATAATCTGGTCGCTTAAACTTTGCAGATGCTCATCTGCTTCATCAATAAATACTTCAAGATACTGGCTTACATCCATATTACTGTACCCCCACATTCTTTATAATTGTTTGTGCAACGTCTTCGAGTGGAACCACTTCATCTACCATGCCAGACTCCGCAATTGCTTTTGGCATTCCATATACCACGCAGGTCTGGGCATTCTGTGCGATTACATGAACCGGTTTGCTTTTGGCAAGAGACAGGATTCCGTTTGTTCCATCGGCTCCCATTCCGGTCAATACCACACACACCACCTCGTCGTATCCACTGGTTTTCAGCGAATCGTACGTAATGTTGGCACATGGTCTCAGTCCTCCGATTGGTGGCATTTCATTCAACGCAATCTTATGGCCTCCAGCGCACTTGACAACTTCCATGTGTTTTCCTCCGGGTGCAATATATACTGTACCCTTCTGCAAAACATCGCCTTCCTCTGCTTCTTTTACACGAATCGGGCTTGTCGTATCTAACCGCTCTGCCATGGACTTTGTAAATCCAACCGGCATATGCTGTACTAATACCACCGGTGCGTTTAAATTCTTCGGAAGTTTCGGAATTACACTCTGTAAAGCCTTCGGACCGCCGGTAGAACATGCAAGTGCCACGATGAGATTTCCTGATTTTGCAACCGGTTTCTGTCGTCTTAAAACGACTTCCGGCTTTTGGGTCTGCATCGTCAGATTCTCGCGTTCTGTACGCAATACGGCAGAAAGCACATCTAACAGACGATTGCGGAAACTCTCACCTTTCGCCTCGACAATGTTCGTTGGTTTTTCAACAAAATCAATTGCTCCACGCTCCATGGCACGGATTGTAACGTCCGCATCCTTTGTTGTCTGGGTGCTTACCATAATCACAGTCGCTTTGATTTTGTCCTGCTGTAGTTTTTCCAACAACTGCAGTCCATCCATTCTTGGCATATTTACATCAAGAATCACACCGGCATACTTTGTTGTCTTAAGTTTTTCATATGCTTCGAGACCATCCCGGCATACATCATTTGCCTGAAATGTTCCATCTGTATTGATTATATCACAGATGACCCTTCTCATGAGTGCAGAGTCATCAACAACTAAAATATTTTTTTTCATATTCGTTACCCTTTAACGTTTGATACTACGTGACCTGCGATCTTCTTCAAAAATAAACTGTATGATTTCTTCCTGAACCTTTGCATCTTTGATAATAAATTTTATACGGTTCTCATAACGGCTGCCTTCCCCTTTTTCTACCAGGAAACTCTCTAACACCTGTCCTATCACATAACACTGTTTATCCATTCTGGTGCTCGTAAGCCGCATTGTCAAAAGAATAAACTGTCCTTGCTGCATTGGCTTCTCTGTGCTGATGCGCACCCCACCGCCGCTGATGTCCACCATCTTACAGGACTTTTCAAGTTCAGAAGCATTTTCCTCTGAACGTATCTGCACAAAAACCGCATCAGCCGATTCCATCTTCGCCTGTTCTTCTGTCAATTCATAATATTCTAACTCAATACTGTAGGACAACCGGAAAAACTCTCTTCTCTGAAACCGCTCAAGTGCCGTCTTTAAGCTGATTCGAAGCATATACAGATTGTCTTTTTTATAGCGCTCTACAATTTCTCCATTCGCCCGGTACATTCCGTTTTTAGTCATGAATAAAAACTCAACCCTGACATTTAGTGGAAGCAGCTTAAGCTTCCCTTCCTCTATCGGCATTGCAATTTCAAGGTCATCACTTCCCGGAACAAAATCGAACACCTTACTTTTATATACTTTTGCAGATGCACCTGTTTTTTCCTGCTCCCGCATCTGCCAGATCATCCGGAGCTCCACCTTATCTCCCGGGCAAATCAGCTTGGAAATTTCCATTTCATCCACTCCTTACTCTTTGTAGCCTAATAATTCTGAAAATATTCTTGCAATCCCATGATTGAAATGAAATGCTTTCTGTTCTTCATTTATAAGGTTTGAAGCCATTACTTCAAACGCACGCGCCGAGTTGCTTTTCGGCTGGTGCATTGACACGATTTTCTGCTGTCTTACCGCCCGTTCCAGTTCTCTGTCCTGCGGAATCATCCCAAGATACTCCACGGAACCGTGCAGAAACTGCTCTACTACAGAATTCAGTTTCTCATAAATATTTCTGCCTTCCTCCGCTGTCATCACGCGATTTGAAACAATTTTTACATTTGTGCGCCCCCTGTCAAACTCAGGTCTCCGATACAGCGTCTTTAGCAATGAATAGGCATCTGTCAATGAACTGGGGTCCGGCGTTGTAACAACTAACACTTCACTGCTTGCCATAACAAATTCCAGCACCTGGTCTGAAATTCCCGCTCCCGTATCAACCAAAACCACATCCGCCATCTGATCAAGCTCTCCAAGGCTTCTCACCAGATACATTATCTGATCCTTTGAGAGGTCATTCATTCCCATAATACCGGCTCCTCCGGAAACAAAACCAATCTCCATCGGGCCTTCTGAAATAATTTCACGCATCGTTCTGCCATGATAAATCAAATCGCTGAGATTATATTCCGGCATTGCGCCAAACATAACCTCGACATTTGCCAATCCGAAGTCTGCATCAAATATCACAACACGTTTTCCCATCTTTCGCAGCCAGACTGCAAGGTTTACCGCAACATTTGATTTTCCGACTCCGCCTTTTCCACTGGTAATTGTAACCACTCTTGCACCAGACCGGACTCCCTGATTTTTCAATTTTATTACATTTCTTAGGTTTTCTGCCTGGTCCATGAACTATCTTCCTCCCAGAAGCTGCTTAACAATCTTTTGTGTATTAAATTCTTCAATGTCATCCGGCACATTCTGACCATATGCTGTATAAGAAAGGTCTGCCCCGGAATAGAGGCGGATATTCAAAAGATTTCCAAGTGAGGAAGTCTCATCTAACTTTGTAAAAATCAGCTTGTAATCTGCAATCTCATGATAAGTATCTACAATATCCAGAAGATCTCTATACTTTGTTGTAGCACTCAAAACAAGATACACTTCTTTTCCGTACTCTTCATCCAGCCCATTAATCAGTTTTTTCATATCCTCACACTGTACCTCATTGCGATGTGAGAATCCTGCCGTGTCAATAAACACTAAATCATAATCTGCAACTCTTGCAACTGCATCATTAAGTTCCTCCGAAGAATAAATAATACTCATCGGAGAATCTAAAATGTTTGCATACACGCGGAGCTGTTCCGTTGCGGCAATCCGGTAAGTATCTGCCGTCAGAAATGCAACGCGCTTTCCATACTCTACTTTATATTTTGATGCAATTTTTGCAATTGTTGTCGTCTTTCCTACACCGGTTGGTCCAATAAAAAAGATAACATTGGGCTTTTTCCCGGAAAGTGAAATCGGATGCGGCTGTCCAAACTTTAAAATCATCTTCTGATATACATTGGACAAAATATGATCTACGCTGCTTCCGCTGTGAATTACTTTCTCCGCCTCTTCCATAATCTGGTTGACGTATTTCTCATTGACATCGTTCTCTAACATCGTGCGGTAAAGCATTTTCATAAACTGGAAACCTTCCGGATTCGTCACCGTCTTCTCCGGCTTTAATTCTTCCGGTTGAGGTTTTGCAATCTTGCGGTCCTCCGCTGCAAACTGCTTCTCCAAAATATTTGAAAGATCCTCTAGCTTCTTTTCAAGTCCCTCACTGGCAAGTCCGGTTGTTCTCGGTCTCTCTGCAAATTCTGCCATCTTCACCTCCTGCGTTCCGGCTTCTCTGCTGCTTCCATTTTGCTGCAAACCAGATACATTCAGTTTTTCATCTGCTGTCAGGTTAATTCCATCATGCATTTTAAGCGGTGTCTCTAATGCCTGACGGGGATTTGTAAATTTTTCTTTCTCCTCAATAGCTGCAGTCACTTCAAACACAGAACTCTTAAACACCTTCAAAACCCCTTTGGGTTTGATTTCCTTGACATTCATTACAACTGCATTTTCTCCGAGTTCCTGTTTTGCCTTCTCAATCGCTTCCTCTTTTGTCTTTCCCTGATACTTATTGATTGTCATTTATACTGTCACCATCCCTACTGACTGCAATTCTACATTCGATTCTACTTCATTATAAGATACCACAATCAGATCTTTGAAATAATCTTCTGTCAGTTTTTTGAAATACATTCTCACAATCGGAGATGTAATCACGATTGCACTCTTGCCCATATTCTCAAGTTTTGCAATCTCTGTTTCCACAGAGGACATAATTGCCTTAGTCTTCTCTGGATCCAGGGTAAGATATGCACCCTGCTCTGTCTGTTTCACGGAGCCCATGATTTCCTGTTCTACCTTCGGGTCTAACGTAATTACGCTTGTGGTCTCATTCGCCGGGAAATACTTATTGGAAATCGCACGCTTTAAGCTCTGTCTGACGTACTCCGTCAAAACATCTGTATCTCTGGTTGCTGACGCATGGTCTGCCAGCGTCTCAAATATCGTGAGAAGATCCCGGATGGAAATTCCCTCACCAAGCAGGTTCTGCAAAACCTTCTGTACTTCTCCAAGCCCCAGAAGTTTTGGCACAAGCTCGTCCACCAGAACCGGATTGCTCTCTTTTAGGTTGTTGACAAGATTCTGTACATCCTGTCTGGTAAGAAGTTCCGCAATATGGGAACGAATTACTTCTGTAAGATGAGTTGCAATGATAGACGGTGGGTCTACTACAGTATAACCAAGACTTTCCGCACGCTCTCTCTGGCTCTCTGTAATCCAGATTGCCGGCAAATGGAAAGAAGGCTCAAAGGTTGGGATACCGGTGATTTCTTCCTCGACATATCCAGGATTCATTGCCATATAATGGTCAAACAAAATCTCACCTTCTGTGACCTGAATTCCTTTAATTTTAATGATATACTGATTCGGATTGAGCTGAATGTTATCACGTAAACGAATAATTGGCACAACCGTACCAAGTTCAAGCGCAATCTGACGTCGAATCATAACCACACGATCCAGCAAATCTCCGCCCTGGTTCACATCTGCCAACGGAATGATACCATATCCAAATTCGAGTTCGATTGGGTCAACCTGCAATAAGGAAACCACATTCTCCGGGCGGCGGATTTCTTCTGCCTCTGCCTCGGCTTCATTTGCCTCCTCCTCAATGCTCTCAATCGCACTGTTCTTGCTCACGGAACGTCCCGCAATTACAAACACAAGTCCAAGCGGTACAAACAGATATGTCTTTAACGGTGTTACAATTCCCAAGAAGCAAAGTGTTGCACCAACAATATAAAGCACCTTCGGAATTCCAAACAACTGTGAAATGAGGATATTGCTGAAATCCGCTTCCTTGGATGCCTTGGTTACAAGAATACCGGTGGCAAGTGAAATCAAAAGGGAAGGAATCTGGGAACAGAGTCCATCACCAATCGTAAGAAGTCCATATCTCTGAATCGCATCTGCAAACTGAAGACCATCACGCATCATTCCCATTGCTGTTCCACCGATGATATTGATAAACGTGATAATAAGACCCGCAGTTGCGTCTCCTTTTACGTACTTTGTTGCACCATCCATGGAACCAAAGAAGCTTGCCTCTTCCTGAATCTTATTGCGTCGCTCCCTTGCCTGCTTTTCTGTAATTGCTCCCGTATTTAAGTCAGCATCAATTGCCATCTGCTTACCTGGCATAGCATCTAACGTAAATCTTGCTGTTACCTCAGCAACACGCTCCGAACCTTTATTAATGACGATAAACTGAATCAGAATTAGAACTACAAAGATAATAGCTCCAATAATCATGTTACCGCCGCCAACGAACTGACCGAAGGTCTCTACAACATTACCCGGATTTCCGGTAGTCAGAATCAGACGTGTGGAAGATACATTCAATGAAATACGAAAAATTGTCGTAAACAGCAACAGTGTCGGGAAGAACGACATATCCAGAACTTCCTGTACAAAAAGTGTATTAAACAATACAATCAATGCGACTGATATATTGATTGCCAGCATGACATCCAATAAGGTGGAGCTAATCGGCACTATAAAAAAGATGACTGCAGCCAATAAATACAGTGCAATACCTATGTCAGATTTCTTCATGCCATTTCCTCCCTGATTATCCCTTGTTCTTCATATTATAAACCATCGCAAGAATTTCCGCTACCGCCTGATATAATTCAGGAGGAATTTCTTCTCCAATTTCCACGTTTGCATAAAGCATTCTTGCAAGAGGCTTGTTTTCTACAATTTCAATCCCGTTTTCTTTCGCTTTTTCCCTGATTTTCTGAGCGAGGTAATCTTCTCCCTTTGCCAGAACCACCGGGGCTTTTGCTTTTTCCGCATCATATTTGATTGCAACTGCAAGATGCGTCGGGTTTGTAATTACTACATCTGCTTTTGGAACATCCTGCATCATACGCTGCCTGGAAGCCTCTCTCATCCGCTGACGCTGACGTCCCTTAATCTCCGGATTTCCCTCAGTATTCTTATACTCATCTTTTACTTCCTGTTTTGTCATCTTCATGTCTTCTTTAAAGCGGTATTTCTGGTAAATAAAATCTGCCAGACCTACAACAAGATAAACAATACTGATTTTAAGTCCTGCATTAATAATAACACTGCCGCAAAAGGCAAGCGCCTGATTCAACGGCATATCATATAACACAAAAATCTTCTGTGCATCATCCTTAATAGCAGTATACGCCACATAGATGATAAGCGCAATTTTTATGATTGATTTCACCAATTCAAAAATCGAATCTTTCGAAATAATCCGTTTCATTCCATTAATCGGATTAAATTTATCCGGTTTGGGTTTTAACGGTTTTCCCGTCACTTTCCACCCAACCTGTAAAATATTTACAATCACAGTCACTGCAAATCCAAACACCAAAAACGGAAGCAGAAGCTTTAAAATTTCAAGAAGGATTGAGCTGATAAAGGCAGCTGCCTCTCCTTCCGAAAAGCTCCCCGCGCTCTGTTTTGCCAACGTTCCCATGGAACCATACGTATACCTGAATGTTTCTTCAAACCCATCACCGAGAAAGCTGACAAAAATTTTTAAGAGAAGGAAAAATACAATCAAATCAAATGCGAAGACAAGTTCCTTACTCTTGGATACTTTTCCGTCCTCTCTCGCCTCTCTTAACTTCTTTTCTGTCGCAGGCTCTGTCTTCTCTCCTCCGGGACCATCCTTGGCAAACCACTGAAGATCATAGATGAAAACCAGCTTGTCCGTTTTTAACTCCATTCTAATACATTCCCTCTATGAACATTACCATCATTTTTCTCATTTCCCGGAAAATAAGTTCTGAAACCTTTGGCAATAACGGAATTACAACAAACAAAACACTCAGTCCTACCAAAACTTTCATCTGCATACCGATGGAAAACATATTCATCTGAGGTGCAACCTTTGCCATGATTCCAAGAATACAGTTTAATATCATAATGCAGATAAATACCGGAAGTACAATCCGAAAACCAATGTTGAACAAATCTCCCATATAAGTTGTCATGGATGAAAGCAAATTGTCCCAGTCAAACACCTGACCATTAATTGGAATCAGCTCATAGGAATCAACGACTGCCCTCAAAATCACATGGTGCATATCTGAAACAATCATTAAAAGTAAAATAAGATATTGATACAGGTTACCGGTAATTGTTACCTGACTGCTTGTCGTCGGATCAAACACGGTCGCCATGGACAATCCGATATCCATATCAATAATATTTCCCGAAAATAAAATAATGGAATTACAAATGTTTGCAGCAAGTCCTATCAGCAACCCTGTAATTCCTTCTTTTAAAACTATGATTGCATACCCAAAAAGACCTGTATACTCAATACCCGTCTTATCCACCATTTCGTATAACAAAAGTGCCACCAGAACCGAAAAGCCTATCTTTACTTTTCTCGGGCTTACAGTGTTTCCGAAAAATGGTGCAATATATACAAAACAGGATATGCGTACTATTATTAAAATCAGTATTTCCAAGTTAGCAAGCGAAAAAGTATATTCTACCATATGTCATTAACCGCCAAGATACAAGCTGAAGTTCGACCACAATGTCTCAATGAGCGTTGTGAGATTTTTTAAAATCCAGGAACCAAAAAGCAGTAACCCTGCAAATACCGCCAAAATCTTAGGAACAAACGTAAGCGTCTGTTCCTGAATGGAGGTGACGGTCTGGATAATACTTACAATCAATCCTACTGCCAACGAAATCAAAAGCAGCGGAGCTGAACTTACAATAATTGTGTAAACCGCGTCTCTCGCTAAATCCAGGACCTGTCCTTCTGTCATGTTTTATCTCTCCTTCTGCTGTCCTTCCTTAATAGAAAGTGTTCACCAGATTTCCAATCAACAAATTCCAGCCATCCGCCAATATGAACAGCAAAATCTTAAATGGAAGTGAAATCGTTGTTGGCGGCAGCATCATCATACCCATTGACATCAGTACAGATGCTACTACCATATCAATTACAATAAATGGAATATAAATTACAAATCCCAGTATAAAAGCATACCGAAGCTCACTGATAATGAACGCCGGAACTAATGTTGTCATTGGGATATCATCATAAGACTCATAGGTCTCTGACTGTGTATCCATATCCACAAAAAGCTTTAAATCTTTTTCCTGCGTCTGCCCATACATAAACTGACGGATTGGTATTTCCGCTTCCTGCAGTGCCTCTTCCATCGTAATCTCTCCCGCATCTAACGGCTGGATTGCATTCTCATTAATCTGCTGGAAGGTCGGCCACATAATAAAAAATGTGATAAAAAGTGCCAGACCAATCAATATCTGGTTTGGCGGTGATGTCTGTGTACCAATCGCAGTTCTCAAAAAATGCAATACAATAATGACCCTAGTATAAGAAGTCATCATTATAAGAATTGAAGGTGCAAGCGCCAGCACAGTCAGCACAAGAAGCATCCGAATCGGTGTTGAAACCGATCCCGTATCATTATTGTAACTGATAGACAATCCATTATTATTGTCACTTGTAGCGCTCGTTGCCTTCTGACCATCCGTCTGGGTAAAACTGCCAATGCTGTCAGGATCCATAGAGGCTGCATAAACTTTCGTATTTCCCCGGAAACCGACAAGCACAACACTAAGCACAATCACTGCAAAAAGAAATGAAGCAATACAATACTTTTTTTTCAATTTTGTCATAATCGAACCTTATTTCTGTCCCTTAAGCTTTTCCAAAATTTCCTTGAACTGTTGTTTTGCGGGAATTGGCTCTGCTGTTTCCGGCAATTCTGCCAATTGTTCCTCTGTCAGCTCTGCTAACATCGTTACCTCTTCTTTTCCAACAGCAACTACAAGGTACTTTTCCCCGGCTTTTATAATATGTATATATTTTCCATTTGAAATCTGCAGGCTTTCCAGCAACTGCAGATTTTTATTGTGCATTCTTGTCTTCTGCACTCCTCCAAGCCACTTTGTAACAAAATAAGTAAGCGCAAGCACAAACAGAAAAATAATAATTGCACCAAGGAGCTGGATAAAACTGTTCAGGGAAGATGTCAGTAAAATCATATTAGCCAACTACTTTTTTTACAGCTTCGAGAACTCTCTCTGCCTGGAACGGTTTAACGATGAAATCCTTTGCACCAGACTGAATTGCTTCAATTACCATTGCCTGCTGACCCATAGCAGAGCACATGATGACATTTGCGCCACCGTCAATTTCTTTAATCTTCTTTAATGCCTGAATTCCATCCATATCCGGCATGGTAATATCCATAAGCACCAAATCTGGTTTTACTTCCGGGTACTTTTCAACTGCTACTGCACCATTCTCAGCCTCTGCTGCAATCTCATAACCATTCTTTGTTAAGATGTCCTTAATCATCATTCTCATAAAAGCAGCATCGTCACAAATCATAATCTTTGCCATGTTTTTTCTCCTATTCTAAATTCATATTTTTATTTTTGTTTTTGTTTTTGTGTTCTATCTACTCATCTCGCCGATTTCCCGGTTTTGATGTCCTAGATCATTTTATGATTTCAGTTATTCTGATACCATAACTTTCTTCAATGATTACAACCTCGCCCTTGGCAACATACTTGCCATTAACGAGCACATCAATTGGCTCACCCGCAATACGGTTCAACTCAAGAATTGTTCCGGGTGCAAAATCAAGAATTTCTTTAATTGATTTTGTTGTTCTGCCAAGTTCGACTGTCACTTCAAGTGGCACGTCCATAATTAAATCAATATTTTCAGGTCCGTAATTCATCGGCACATTGCCATTGAATGCCTGAAACTGTGCTGGCTGCACATTTACCTGTTGTCCATACATCTGCGGCATCTCCTGACTCATCATAGGCTGTCCCATCATAGGTTGTCCCATCATCATAGGCTGTCCCATCATAGGCTGCCCCATCGCAGGCTGTCCCTGCGGATTCATTGACATCTGTTGCTGATTCATTGCCGGCTGTGACGCCTGCTGTGGCTGTGCCGGTTGTGTCTCCTTCAATGTTGCTTCTGTGTCTGCCTCCATGTTTGCTGCAGTACTACGACACATTTCTTTTGCAAATGAGAACGGATACAACTGCATCAACTCACTGTTTACCACGTCATCAATTTCCATCTTGAATGTAATTCTTACGAACTCACCCGATAAAAATTCATCAATCGTGCTTTCATCGATGGTCTCCTGCAAATCTATCAAATCCGCCTGTGGCGGGCTGATATCAATCACTTTACTTAACATGGAAGAAAGCGATGTTGCTGCAGAACCCATCATCTGGTTCATTGCTTCACTGATAGCACTCAGATGAAGCTCTCCCAGTTCTCCTGCTGTATTTGTTCCATCACCGCCCATCATTAAGTCGGTAATTGCCTTTACGTCATTTTCACGCAATACCAGGATATTGCTTCCATCTAGGCCAACGGTATATGCGATTCGGATAAATACGCAAGGACGTTCATAAGCTGCAACAATATCATCCCACGAAGCGAAAGATACTATCGGTGTAGATATATCTACTTTCCGGTTTACCAGAGAAGATAACGTCGTTGCTGCTGTACCCATACTGATATTCGCAATTTCTCCAATTGCATCCATCTCATCTGACGTCAATCTCTCAGAATTGCTTTCTTCGCCCGGATTAGAAGAATTGTTCAGCAACGCATTGATTTCTTCCTGAGACATACTTCCATCCATCTCTACTGCTCCTCCCTAATCACTGTTGTAATTCTTACTGCATAATTATCACCGGAAGCTCCCGGCAGAGCAGTAAACTTCTTTATATTTCCAACATAAACATCCAACTCTTCATCCACTTTTGTGTCAAGCCGGATAATGTCGCCTATCTGTAATCCCAAAAAGTCATTCACAGAAATCGCACTGTTTCCGAGAACCGCCTTAATTGGCATTGGTGCGCGTGCAATCAATGCCTCAATTGCATCTGTATATTCCTGCTCATCTTTTTCCTGCTGACTTGCATACCAGTACTTGGTATTCAGCTTATCCATAACATCTTCCAGCGTAATATACGGAAGACAGATATTAATCAGTCCCTCGACATCGCCAATCTTAATATTTAATGTAACCAATGCCGTCATTTCCGCCGGAGATATAATCTGCGCATACTGTGAATTCGTCTCAATCCGCTCCAGTCTCGGAGCAATTTCACATACATTTTCCCACGGTTCTGTCAAAAGATTTACACATACATTAAAGATACGCTCTATTATCAGAAGTTCTATTTCGGAAAATTCCCTGGTTTTCTCTAACGGTGTTCCTACACCACCAAGCATACGGTCTATAATTGCATAACCGATGTTATCTGCCATCTCTAAAATAATATTTCCTTTCAGAGGGGCAAAATTGACAATTCCTAACAGTACCGGATTCGACAGTGCATTTGCAAACTCAGAATAGGTAACGGCCTCGGAGCTCATTACTTCAACCTGTACATTTTTTCTCAGATAAACCGGAAGATTTGTCGAAAGTAACCGTCCATAATGCTCAAAAATAATCTCCAAAGTGCGCAAGTGTTCCTTTGAGAACTTTGCAGGACGGGCAAAATCATAGTTCTTAACCGACTTTTCTTTATCTTCTTTCATTTCATCTACATCAAGTTCCCCTTTGCTCAATGCATTGAGCAGGTTATCTATCTCATTCTGAGATAAGACTTCACCCATTCTCTCTCACCACCTAACATAATTTGATGTACGACCATGCTGTTTCTACTGCACATTTACTTCGGAGAAATTAACTGCAATGATAAAATCAGGGCCTTCAAACAGTTCCTGTAAGTTTGAGAGAATGGCATCTTTCACATCCTGATAATTGTTTGCATTGAATTCTTCAACCGTGTAGCCAGCTACAAGAGAGTTAATCTCATTGCGGATAATCGTTTCCTTTGTCTGAAGTCCCTCTGCACCGCCATAAGTCTTGTAAGATTTACTTTCTGTATTCAAAGATAACCCTACCTTAAAGACTGCATAATGATTGCCATCCCCATTTGACTTTAAATTAACGGTAAACGCGTCTGTAATATCATATACTTCAATCTTATCTGGAGAAACCTCCGGTGTATCCGATATTTCTTTGCCTGCTTCTAAATCCAGATTGATTGCCGTACAGATTGTGTTAATCAGTTCATTTGATTTCTTTGTCTGTGGAACAATTGTAAAAGTGAGCACTGCCGTCAAAACAAGATTTACTACCACCAGCGCCAGAATAATTACTGTTATCAGATTCTTTTTCATATCCGTTCCTTCCCAATTCAGTCTATTTCTGAATTATACGAATTGTATATTTTTATTTCAACACGCCGGTTTAAGGCTCTTCCCTCCGGAGTGGAGTTATCTGCAATCGGCCTGTATTCACCACGACCGGATGATTTCAGATATCTCGGATCTATTGTAGTCGTTTCCCTGAGATAATCTGCCACATTCAACGCACGGAACATTGAGAGTACATTATTATCCGCATAATCGCTTGAAACCTGTGGGACATTATCTGTATGACCTTCTACCTCAATAATATTCTTGTCATACTTCTGAATTACCTTTCCAAGTTTATCAATCAAAGGATATGCTTCCGATTTTACCTCTGCTTTACCTGAATCAAAAAGTAATGCACCATTCATGTTCAGCAATACATATTCAGCATTAAAGGAGACATCCACCTCATCTGAGATACCATATTTGTTAATCGCATCTTCAATTTCTTCCGCCATCTTTTCTGACTCAGAAAGTTCCTGCTCTCTGTATGCTTCTGTTACATCCTTATCATCGCTTTCCTCATCCGACTCGGAATTTGCCTTATCCTTATAGTAGGCGTCAAGCATTTCAAGCTGACTCACACCGGATGAAATCAAGGTTCCCTCTCCAATCGCTGAGCCTCCATTTGGAAGAATACTGAAGGTATTCTGAAATGAGGCAACTAATGCCTGAAACTTGTCTTCTTCCACACTTGACATGGAAAACAGCAATACGAAGAAACACAGCAGCAAATTCATCAGATCCGAGAACGTATTCATCCATGCAGGTGACCCCTTCGGTGGATCTTCTTTTTTCTTTCTTGCCACTATTCTTCACCTCCGCCATTGCCTTCTTCTGGTTCGCCTTCACGGGCTGAAGGAGAAAGAAATGATTTCAGCTTTTCTTCTATGACACGGGGATTCTCTCCTGCCTGAATGGACAGAATTCCTTCCACCGTTATTTCCTTTAACATCATCTCAGTATCATTGTTCTCTTTTAACTTTGCCGCTGTCGGGTTACAAATCCAGTTCGCAATAAGAGAACCGTACAATGTGGTTACAAGTGCAACCGCCATAGCAGGACCGATAGTGGATGGGTCATTCATGTTATTTAACATAAGAATAAGACCGATCAAAGTTCCGATCATTCCCCATGCCGGACCAAGTTCCGCCCATTTTTCCCAAACTGCTATATTTTTCTTATGTCTGCTTTCTACACAGGACATATCTGTTTCCATAATTCCACGTACAAGTTCTGGATCCGTACCATCTACAACCAGCATAATTCCCTTTTTCAGGAAATCATCCTCAATCTGGTTTGCAGCCTCCTCTAAGGCAAGAAGTCCTTCTTTTCTTGCAGTATTTGCAAGATCCAGGACATTTTTGATTGTAACTGCCGGATCCATCGTTTTCTCTTTCATGGTTAATGTGAAACACTTTAAACCATTAAGAAAATCCTTTAACTTAAATGATGCCAACGTACCTGAAATTGAACCACCAATTGTAATGATTGCAGACGAATAATCCCACATACTATGTAATCCAGCCACACCACTGTTTGAGATAACACCGAATATGAACATTACGCCGCCGAGTACAAGACCCAATAAAGAAGCTATATCCAATTTGTCCACCTACCGTCCCTGAATTTTTGGTTTCCAGATTATTTCTGGTTTTTCATCCGTGAAAATATGCATTATTTTCTCTTTTGTACCTAATTTTACTAAACTTTCGACTTCTTGTCTACTTTCTTTTGCATTTTCTTCCGCCTTATGTCGGAATGCACAATGGCTAATCCGTAAAATCTAGCCCAAAGCCTGTACCAAAGGACTAAACTTTACGGAAAGTATACCACATCTGGTAGCGGGTGTGAATACCTTTTACCAGATATATTTTAATTTTTTACCCTATCAGCAATACTATCTCTTCAGATTTACAAGTTCCTCAAGCAGTGTATCTGAAGTAGTAATAACACGGGAGTTTGCCTGGAAACCACGCTGTGTAATAATCATCTGTGTAAACTCTGTAGATAAATCTACGTTTGACATTTCCAACTCTCCGGTTGTCATTTTGCTTCCATCTGCAGAAATATCCACACCGATTCCATCGAAATCACCAGAGTTCAAGGTTGTCGTATAGCAGTTATCTCCCACTTTCTCAAGACCAGAAGCGTTTGCAAACTGTGCAGTTGCAATCTGTCCTAACAGAGTGGTATTTCCATTATCGTATGTTCCGTAAATCTTTCCGCTGGTATCAACTGAAAGACCAATCATGGCACCTAACTTTTTACCTTTTCCGGTTGTTCCGTCAAGATCTCCTGAATCAGCCCCGATTGTAGATTTTCCACCGTTGTTCTGGTTTAAGCAGGTCGTAAAGTCAATGGAAATATCCTTGAAGTTTCCGTTTGTAAATAATCCGGAAGAAGAAAGATTTAAAGTAGCCTTTCCCTGTCCTGACATATTGATATAATCAAAGGTACCGTCTGCCGTGTTGAACTTTAAGGTATAGTTGACAGTCGGGCTTGCAATTGTGTAGGTTGCTCCGTTCATCGTACCAGTTACGTTTGTGGTTGCATTGTTCTGAATGTTCTGCCACTCAAGTGCAGTGAAGCCGAAAACATCCTGAGGAGTAACCGTCTGCTGTGCACCGTTCTCATCTGTGTAAGTGAAAGAGGTCGGATTAGTTGCATTATCCGGTGTCAATGCTGCTGTCGTTCCATTTGAAAGAACGATATTATAGGTTGACGTACCTGTATCATAATAACAATCTCCGCTGGACAATCCGGTTGCAGATGTCGGCAATGTATATGTGCTGTTGCTTGTTGTCTGATTTCCGAACAAGCTTGCTTTCTGGGCATCTGTGAAACCTGCAATGATATCTGTTCCGTTAGAATCCAAAAGGCTTGCCAGCTCAACGGTATATTCGCACTGGTCTTTGTCCACTGCACGGATTGCGAATTTTGCAGTATACTGATAACCAAGGTCATCATAGAAGTTCAGTGTCATAATTTTTCCCGCTTCACTGGTTACATCGGAATCATTCTTATCAAGGATTCCGGATACGGTTCCGTTTGTGGTTGCCTCCGGTGCAGAAGTCAGGTTCTCCTGCTTCATAACACGAAGTGCCGATACAGTATCCTTCTGAATCTCGCCAGTTGTCGGATCTACCTGCCATCCCATTACGTTATAACCGGTAGATGTCATACAAAGGTTTCCGGAACCATCAATATAGAAGGAACCTGATCTTGTAAACAGGTTCTCCGAACCGTTATTTACGATAAAGAAATTTGTTGTGTTTGCATCAGATAAACGAATATCCAGACCGTCACCTGTGGTCTCCGCTGCACCGGAAGAAGTAATATTTACTTTGGTAGATGCAGTAGTAGCACCAAGACCAATCTGTTTAGCATTCACACCACCGACACCGGTTGTTGCATTTGCACCGGATGCGTTGGATGTGGTCTGGTATAATAAATCACTGAACGTTACAGAAGATGACTTAAATGCCACCGTATTTACATTCGCAATATTGTTACCAATAACGTCCATCTTTGTCTGATGTGTCTTTAAACCTGACACAGCAGAGTACATTGATCTCATCATAGTTAAATTGACCTCCTAAATCTGTGCGCTGTCTTAATCCCTTCTGTCAGTCGGGGATTTCTGCCTCCTTAAGGTCCGGCTATACAATGACTGCGCCATCAATATTTGTAAAAATATTTTCTTCAGATTCTGCCTGATTCATTGCTGTCACCACTGTTTTATTTGGAACATTGACAATAAATGCCAGCGAATCCATCAGAACCAGTGATTCCCTGATTCCTTTTTCATTTGCTTTATAAACCCCGTTCTGAAGTCGCTCGTTCTGTTCATCGGAAAGACTGATATTCCGATCTGACAGGCGCATCGCTGCGTGTTTGGAGAACTTCAGTTCAAAACCGCCAGTAGTCTCCTGCTTTTGTTTTAGGATTTCCTCAAAAGAGACGCCGGAAGATTTTACCGCATCCGTGCTTTTCTGGTTCAGATACTGGTCAGTTACCTGCTCTATCGAAGCAAACCGGTTCCCGATCTTATTCATAAACCCATCTTCCTTTCTTATGAGTCGCTGTCTGTACTATCTGTTGTACTGTTTGTCGTGCTGTCAGAGCTGTCTGTCGTACTGTCAGAACTGTCTGTTGTACTATCAGTACTGCTCGCCGCTGCAACCAGTTCTTTCATCTTTGCAACCAGTTCATTAAATGTCGTAAGTGTATCACTGTCAATGAATGACTTCTGGTAAGATGTCAGACTGTTATATACCGTAGAAAGATTCTCCACGTCTTTCTGCCATGCAGTCGTGAGTTTGCTTACTGCCGGAAGCTGTGCAACTGCATCTATGAAGGACTGTGCCAGTGTCACTGCCTCTATATAATCCACATCTGCAACCTCATACACATCTGATGCCTTATAAAGGCTTCCATTGATACTTAAATAAGGGGTTCCATTCTCATACTGGATGTAATCTACAAACCCTGCTACTGCAGTTGTCTCTCCGGTTGTGCTGGAAGTTGATTTTACGATTACATACTGTCCTACAAGAGAATTTGCATTGCTGCTCTCAAGCGTATTCTGCATACTTAAAGTTGCTTCCATCTGAGAGAATGTTGCAAGCTGTGCCACATATTCAGTATTACTGGTAGGCTCTAACGGATCCTGGTACTGCATCTCTGCACAGAGCAACTGTAAAAACTGGTCATAACCAAGGTCATTATTGCTCGCAGTGGTATCTTCTGTTGTGGTTTCTACCACTTTTCCATCTTCAATTGGTGTAATTAAAGCCATTTTTCGCTCCTTTCTTTCTTCTGTAAGAAGAATCATTATGCCGTAAAATCTACGGTATTTCCCTGTTCTGCCATCATCTGTGCTACCAGACTTTCTTCCTCCGACATTAAGCCGGTCAGTTCATCAAGTTCACCCAGATTGATGCTTCTTGTTCTTTTTGCAGCTTTTTCCTGCTGTTCTGCCATCTGCTGTTCCTGTTTGGCATTCTGCTCGAGATTTCTTTCAAACTCGTGATTGCCAACCGTTACTTCCACTGCATCAACCTTCACGCCTGCCTGATTCATGTTCTGTCTCAGTTCTGCCACCTGAGCTTCTAAGGCTTCTTTCACAACCGCATTCTGTGCTTCGATATGCGCAGACACCACACCGTTTTTGCTGGTAATCTCAACAAAAAGTTTGCCGAGGTTTGCCGGATTTAACTCCATTTCCATGGTTGTCTGGTTTGCACCTAATGTCACTCTGGAATATTCCACAATCTGGCGCATGATATTTTGTACATCAAGCTGACTGGAAAATCCGTTCGTTGCGGTACTCTGCGGTACTGCCACGCTGCTGTCCGTCTGGGCATTTGCACTTACCGCCTGTGAATGTGTCTGTCCCTGCTGATTCTGGCTCTGACGGTTTTCCTTTCCGGTATTCTGCTCCTTTGCAGTCTCCGGTTCGTTGATTTCCGGCTCCTCTAATACCGTTTCATCTGTCTGTAACGTATCGGTATCTTCGGTTTTCTTCACTTCCTCTGTCGGAAGTTTTTCTGCCACCTCAGGCTTTTCTTCCAGCGGTTTGGAACCATTTTCCACTTCCGTCTGTTTTGAAGTGGTCTGTACTGTCTCTGTTCCGGTAGTCTGCGCATTTTCTGCCTCTGACAATGTTTCCGGTGTCTGAACCAGCGTTTCTGATTCCTGTGTCTGTTCTACCTGCTGTGCTGCTCCGGTTACGTCAGTGTTCTGATTCTCATCCGTCATTCCTTCTAGTGTCTCGTCAAACCCTGCCGTCAGTTCTTCACAAATCTGTCTCAGCTGTTCCTTGGTAATTCCAAGTTCTTCTAATAACTGTGTATTCAGAAGATTTACTTCCTGCATGACATTCATAAACTCACTGTTGCAAAGCAAATCACTCACTTCCTGACCAGTCAGTTCTGCTACAAGTGCAGCAAGCTGGTTTGGATTCATCAGGTCAACCGTTGTCAGCCCAAGTGTTTCCATTGCCTCAGTAATCTGTTCATCCGTAACTCCTAACTCTTCTTTCAGGACGTCTTTTACATCCTTCTCGTAAGAATCAAGTCTTTCCACGGTTTTCGCAGTATCTACTGCCGGGGTATCCTGCTTTCTGTCTGCGATATTCGTCTCTTTATAAGAATACGCTGCAAAGTCATTTCCATCCTTTGCCTTTGTCTGCAGTTCAAACCGGCTGCTGTTGCCTTGTGAAAAAAGCTCACTGCCTGCCTGTGCCGTCATCTGATTCATCAAATCAGCGAACTGAATCTTTAAATCTTCATCCTGCGCACCGGAAATGTTTTTTCCTGCATTACTCTGTGATGCAAAAATCTTTCCAATACTGGAGATTTCTGTGCTTCCCACTCTTTTTCCTCCTTTCTTTCATAATAAATCTATATTCTAAGGCTCCATGATTTCCGTGACTTTTGCTGCTATATCGGAATTCATTTTGCCAAGAATATCTGCTCTTGACTGCGCATCCATATTTTTGAGGATACGTGCCACAAGTTTGAGGTCGCTTGTCATCGTATCAAAAATGGCAGCTGCCTCCTTCGGTTTCATGGAAGAATATGTTTTTACATAGTCTTCAATTTCTTCTTCGTCCTGTCTCTGCTCCACCACCTGTTTGTAAAGGATTTCTGCATTGGCAGGGTCGATGCTTTCATAATACTTCTGATATTCTTGTATATCGGGCGCCTCGTCAGAAAAAACAACCTCTTCATAAAATTGTTCTCTCATTGCCTCGAAATCTGCCTCGTTCTGCTTGTATTTCTGTAATTCTTCCGCCTGTGCCTCTAACTCGGTAATATAATCAGAATTTTCATTTGCTGCATTCTGTGCTTCCGCTAATTTCAGCTCCAGAGACTTAATCTGCTGTATGGCATCATCCAGGGAAGAATATGGACTTTCCTCTGTAGAAAGCTCATCCTCCGGTGCATCCGGCAAAATCTTATTGATATATGGAACGTCTTTGAGCAATGGACGTAATACCGTAGAACCAAATCCACCCACATCCCACTTAATCAAAAGTGCAATAATCGCCAGCCAGATGATAATGATGATTAATGTTACAAAAAAGACTGCTATTTTGCTTCCGGTGGTTTCTTCTTCCGTATCTAGGTCATCCGCGTCCCCTGATTTTTTCTTTTTTTCTGCTTTTGCAGCTTTTTTCTCCATCTTTGCTTTTGCCTTAGCGGCTTTTTTGTCTAAAACTTCTTCGTTGTTTTCTTCTGCCATTGTTTCACCGTCCTCCTCTGCTGTGTTACTTCTGGTTATTGTCCCGGTAAGTATAACTTACCAGTTCATCAATTTCCTTGCCCTCTGCATACGCAAGTCCCTGTTTAAATTCTTCAAATGCTTTCTCACGCAGTTTTTCATGTGTCTTCCGCTCTACCATCACTTCATTGAGCCGGATTCGTGCCGCTTCCACATTTTTCTCCGCAGCGTGCACGTTCATCATCTGATTTCTCTGAAGGCTTTTCATTGTGTCAATCGCGCGTTTACATTCTTTGATATCCTGTACGCAGATGGTTCCACTGACGAGTTCTCTCGCTTTTTTCTCATATCCCGCCCTGCGGATGATAATATCCTGTAACTTTTTCTGTTCTTCCGCAAGTTTTGCATTCGCAAGTCCATAGGCAATCTTTGCCTGATTTTCCATTTTTAGTTTAATATCTAAAATGCTCTGCATCCGATAAACAAATTTTGCCATTTTATCACCGCCTTATCGCTAATCGGTAAACAGATTCCGAAGCAAATCAATTTCTTCATTAAAATCAAACTTCTCATCTGTTTTCTGCATCAGATACGCATTTACTGCATCTATTTTCTGGATTGCATAATCGATTTCACGGTTAGAGCCTTTTTTATAAGCTCCGATATTTATCAAATCCTCTGCCTCATGATACGTTGCGAGAACATTTTTTAATTTGCCGGCAAGCTCTTTGTGTTCGCTGGTTGCAATCGCACTCATAACACGGGAGATACTCTGTAAAATGTCAATTGCCGGATAGTGATTCTTATGCCCAAGTTTTCGGTCTAACATAATATGTCCGTCAAGAATACTTCTTGCTGTATCGGTAATCGGCTCATTAAAGTCATCGCCGTCTACTAAAACGGTATAAAGACCTGTAATAGAACCTGATGCCGCCGTTCCCGCACGCTCTAAGAGTTTCGGCATTTCCGAATAAACACTCGGCGGATAACCTCTTGTTACCGGAGGTTCCCCGGACGCAAGACCAATCTCGCGCTGTGCCATGGAGAAACGGGTCAGAGAGTCCATCATAAGCAACACATCTTTTCCCTGGTCTCTGAAATACTCTGCGATTGCAGTTGCTGTCTTTGCTGCCGTCCGCCGGATTAACGCCGGTTTATCAGACGTTGCGACCACAACAATCGAGCGTTTCATTCCTTCTTCGCCCAAGTCACGTTCTACAAACTCGCGTACTTCACGTCCCCGCTCACCAATCAATGCAATCACGTTAATGTCTGCTTTCGTGTTTCTTGCAAACATACCAAGCAACGTACTCTTTCCAACACCGGAACCGGCAAAAATACCGATTCGCTGTCCTTTTCCAACTGTAATCAAACCATCTACTGCCTTTACGCCTAACGGCAATACCTCTGAAATAATTTTACGTGCCATAGGGTCCGGTGGTGGTGCGTCTACCGGATACTGCTGTTGCAAAACCGGCGTACCACCATCAGTCGGTCTTCCGATTCCGTCCAAGGTATGTCCTAACAGTTGTTCTCCAACCGCAATTGTAAGTGGGTGTCCTGTGTTCTCAACCAGACAGCCCACACCAATTCCTTCTACATTTTCAAACGGCATCAGCAACAGACGCTTATCCCGGAATCCTACCACCTCTGCCATTGCCGTAATCCCCTTTGCCCGATCTATCATAATCTGGCAAAGGTCTCCTAACTTGGCGCTCGGTCCCACCGATTCAATTGTCAGTCCTACAATCTTTACAACTTTTCCGAGATGATTAAAATACGTTTCATCCGTAAGCTGCAGATACTTTTCAAATTCATATGCCATCTTTTCTCACCAAATCCGTTTTTAAGAACACAACATGCGAATTTTCTTTATCAGATTTTCAAGTTGTATTCCCTGACCGCACTCAAAGATTCCAGAATCTGTTTCAATCATGCAGTCATCGTCTCCCATGGACGGGTCTACTGCAATTTCAAGTTCCACATCATGTCCCACACGGTCTAAAATATCTGCTTTATGCTCCTCGAGATAGGAAACATTTTTTTCTGCCACTTTAATGCGGAAATGTTTCTCTCCGTCAATGTGTAAAATTGTATTCTGAATCAGATGAAGCAGAATTTCTTTTTGTCCGGAAAACTCAACTCGAAATACTTTTTCAAACACCGGCAGAATCACATCCACCAGCTCTTTTTCCATATTATCGCGTTTTTCGCTATAACTCTGTTCCAGTTTCTGCATCCGGCTGTCATGTTCTGCCTCAAGTGAAACCTTTAGTTTTTCAAGCTCCTCTTCCCGGCTTCTAGCACCAAGCTCATAGCCCTCTCGTCTGGCATCCAGGCGAATCTGTTCTGCTTCATTTTCTGCCTGCGCCACAACTTCATCGGCATGCTCTTTTGCCTGCTTTAGAATGGTTTCTGCTTCTTCTTTCGCCTTCTCTATGTACCCGTTTGCAACTTCCGCATTTACAGCCGATTCCTCTTCCACAGCTGACAGCTGCTCCTGCGCTGTAATTCCTTCTACAAAACCGCCCGGTGTTTCTCCGGTGCCCTCGCGCACCGGCACCGGACGGTTAACTTTCTGCATATGTTCTGCTAAAATTGCATTGGAATCGATGACTCTCGCTTCCGTTGTCGTGCAGGGTTTAACAGACCATGGTTTAAAAAGATTAGACAACGATCTCGTCACCTCCGCCTCTGGAGATTACAATCTCTCCAGCATCCTCAAGTTTACGTATTACACTTACAATCTTCTGCTGTGCTTCCTCAACATCCTTCATACGTACCGGACCCATGAATTCCATATCTTCCTTAATCATGGCTGCCAGACGTTTGGACAGGTTCTTAAAGATAACATTCTGTACTTCTTCATTTGCAGATTTCAGTGCCATTCCAAGGTCCGCATTATCAACATCACGAAGAACTCGCTGGATTGCACGGTCATCAAGCAGCAGGATATCTTCGAATACGAACATCTTCTTGCGGATTTCGTCTGCCAACTCTGGTTCTTCGATTTCGAGAGATTCCATAATATGTTTTTCTGTCGAGCGGTCTACCGTATTTAAGATATTCACTACGGCGTCGACACCACCCACAATTGTGTAATCCTGGTTGACCAGTGAAGACAGCTTGCGTTCCAGCACGCGTTCCACCTCCTTGATAACATCCGGCGAAGTACGATCCATCATCGCAATACGTTTTGCAACATCTGCCTGTTTTTCCGGAGGCAGTGCGCCTAATACAACTGCCGCCTGTGCAGAAGAAAGGTAAGATAAAATCATTGCAATTGTCTGCGGATGTTCATCCTGAATAAAGTTTAATAACTGGCTCGGATCCGTCTTTCGTACGAACTCAAACGGGCGTACCTGTAAGGACGCGGTAAGTCTGGAGATAACCTCCTGTGCTTTTTCATTACCCAATGCCTTATCAAGCAGCTCTTTTGCGTATCCGATACCACCCTCTGCAATGTATTTCTGTGCCAGACAAATCTGATAAAACTCATTTAAAACGTCTTCCTTCACCTGTGGTGATACGCTTCTGGTATTGGCAATTTCGAGTGTCAGTTCCTCAATCTCGTCTTCCTTTAAATGTTTAAATACATCTGCAGACCGTTCCGGTCCAAGGGCAATCAGCAGAATTGCTGCCTTTTGTACCCCACTAAGTTCCTCCGTTGTCGTTGCCATATGTAAGTTACTCCCATTCTTCATTCAACCAGTTGCGCAGCAAGGATGCTGCAGCTTCCGGATTTTCTTCCACAAACTTTTCAATCAGAACACGAACTTCTGATTTTTCATTATATCCAATATTTTCAAGGCTCTCTTCCTGATTCTCTTTTGTGGACTCAAGCAGGCTCTCCACAGAAAGCTCCTCCTCCAGCTCCGGTTCTTTCTCTTTTCTGGTACCTCTGAATACTACAAATCCAAGCAGAAGTAATACCAGTACCGCAAGAACAATCTGCATATAATCTGCCAGACTCCGTCCGCCTGTAGAATACTGGAAAATCGGTTCATCTACCACGCTGATATGAATATTTGCTTCCGGAAAACCGGTTGCATTTGCAATCATGGTATAATAATCCTGGTCTATATTTGTCTCTTTTACCGGAGTGCTGTTTGCTGCTATATATTCATCAAATGTCATATTGTCAAGAGCCCCGGATGCCCTGAGTGTATCCTCTTTATATACCACATAATGTGTTGCTACAACCGTAATGGACGAGCCGTCATAATTGATATTTCCCACTCCATCCTTTTCGTTTGTAATTCTTTCATTATTCTGATAATTGATTGTGCTGTCAGTTACAGTCGAATGTGTATAGTCATTATCCTGTAACATATAATCCGTATTATCACCATTAGAATCTGTTCCCGGCTCAGCCGCAGTTCCGCCCTCTGATTCAGATTCGTAATTGCTCTCACTCGACTTCATACCATCGGTCTGTCCATCCGGTGCATAATACTCATGAGTTGCCACTGTTTTCTCATCAAAATTCATGTCCAGATTCATGGCAATTTCCACGTTCCCAAACAGGGAAGAATCAACCATAACATCACGGATTTCGCTCTTGATGGTGTTTTCCACTTTGTTCTTTAAGGAAAGCTGACTGCTGGCAGTTCCCATGGAGGTCTGTGTATCACCACCGATAAACAGTGCATTTGCATTTGAATCAAGAATCTTGATCTTATCAGTTGTATCATTGCCCACCTGGGTTGCAATATACTGTGCAACTGCCGCTGCCTGTTCCTCTGTCATTTCTTCGGAAAGGGTAAGAACAACTGCTGCTGATGTTTCCTGGTCTCTGGCAAGAATTGTTCCGTCATCCGGTGGGATACTTAAGATAACAGATGCGCTTTCGACATTCGAGAGCAGTTTCAGCTGTTCAGCAAACCGCTCCTCTAAGTATAGTTTGTACAACTTGGTCTTATCAGATTCCGTGGAACTGAATCCACCGTCCGTTACATTCGTGATGCTGAATCCTTCTGTCGGAATGCTGTTTGTTCCAAGCAGCATCTCCGCATTTGCGTAATCCTTTGCATCTACAGAAAATGTCAGTGCATCCTGTGATACTTCATAATTAATATTTTCGCCGCTCAGCAGGTCTTTTACCTCCGCTGCCTGTTTGGTGCTTTCGCACGTGATTAATGTCACCATATTCGGCTGGTTCATCACAGCTGCTAAAATAACAAGTGCCACAATCACTACAGCTACGCTGCTGATTAACAATGCTTTCTGCTTTGTGTTAAACTTTTTCCACCATTCCAAAACCCGATCTAATATTTTTTGTATCTGTTCCGGCATTTTTTCTTACTCCATTCATTAAATCTGCATATTCATAATCTCTTTGTATGCATCAAGCATCTTGTCTTTCACGGCAACCGTATACTGTAATGCGGTAAGCGCCTTGTATGCTGCAATCTGCATATCGTGAGGATTATCTGCCTGTCCGAGTGCAAATTTGATTTTTTCTGACTGGGCATCATTCTGCAAATCATTGGTTTCATTCACCATATCCATTGCCGCGGAAAGTACGGACTGGAAACTGGTATCGTCCACCTTCTGTGCCATATTGTCAAACCGGTTTACCTGGTTTAAATATTCTGCTGTAATTCCATTCATTGATGCAATATCCATATTATTGCCCCCGCTTTTCTCTCTATCTTACTTTACTGTCCAATCTTCAATGCCGCCTGCACCATACTCTTGCTTGCATTGAACGCAGTGGTATTTGCCTCATATGCTCTTGACGCATCAATGAGGTTCGTCATTTCTGTCACAGTGTTGACATTCGGATAGGAAACATATCCATTCTCATCTGCATCCGGATGAGACGGGTCATACTCCATGATAAAATCTGTGTCGGTATCCTCATGTACGGAAGTTACCTTTACACCGTTTCCAACGGCTCTTGCTCTTGCCGACTGGTAATATTGTGTAAAAGGTGTTACCGTCTTCTCTGCAAACGTCACAACCTTTCTGCGGTACGGCGTACCATCTTCCGTTCTGGTGGTGTTGATATTTGCAATATTCTGTGCAATGGTATCCATACGGAAGCGTTCCGCTGTCATTCCGCTTGCGCTGATATTAAATGCCTGAAATAATCCCATCTTCTGCCTCCTACCTAATTACGGCCTGCATCCGCTTAAATTCTTCGTTGATTGACGTAGTAAGCATCTCGTATCTGAGCTGTTCTGACGCCAGTTCCGTGTTCTCTGTATCCACATCCACATTATTCTCATCCAGGCGATAAGAATAGTTTGCAGAATCCGTATAACTAGAAACATCCAGTCCACTTAAATCTGTATTCAATCCTCTGATTTTGTGATCCAGAGAAACATATTTGAAGCGGCCAAGCTCCCTTGTCAGTACACTTTCAAAGTCAACATCCTGTCTCTTATAACCAGGTGTATCTACATTGGCAAGGTTATTTGTAATTACCGTCTCACGCAGCCAGCTTGCATCCGCAGCCTTATCCATGACATTAATATAATCAAATGCATTTGTGGTTATCATTTCTGCGTCTCCTTCCACTCCTATCATTCTACAAAATTCTATCTCTATTATAAAATATATTACCAAAAACACAAGTGTTTTTGGTTGCATCAAACATGATATTGTGCATTTTTGTCAAACAAAGTACTACATCTTCCCACCGGAATGTCAAAAATTGGTTTATCTTGTTGATAGGAAATTCGTCCCAGTCATAATTTTTTGTGCATTATGACGATTTTTCTTTTATTTTTTCTGCGTTTTTATTTTACACAAACAAAAAAGAACCTGCAACAATCCGCAAGTCCTTTCGATTTCATACAATTTTTTTATTTTGTCATGTTCTGTTTTTTAATTTTGTCCAGTTCATCAAAAACAACATCATTGAGTACCTTGATGTAGGTTCCTTTCATTCCGGAAGAACGTGATTCTATAACTCCAGCACTCTCGAATTTGCGCAGGGCATTCACAATCACAGAGCGGGTAATTCCCACACGGTCTGCAATTTTGCTTGCAACAAGGATTCCCTCTTTACCGTCCAACTCATCAAAAATATGTGTAATTGCTTCCAGTTCCGAAAATGACAATGTACTGATTGCCGACTTTACAATCTGCACTTTTCTGGTCTCTTCTGCGTTTTCCTCATTCACAGAGCGCATCATTTCAAGGCCTACCACTGTTGTTCCATACTCACATAAAATGATATCATCAATGTCATATGCCTGTTGTTCGCGGTATACAAACAGCGTTCCCAGCCGTTCTCCGGCTATGTCAATCGGTGTAATAATGGCAGTATAGCGCTTTACATCATCCACAAATCCAAGTGTCTCAAGATTCACGTTCTCCTTGGTTGAGAGGATGCCAAGCAGTCTTTCGTTTAACAGTGGGTCAATAAATCCACCCACTTCATCCACAATCAGTTCTCCGATTTCTTCCACCCCCGCACGGGTTCCGGTTCCTAATACTTTTCCTTTCTTGCTGATTACAAGAATATTGGACTCAAGTATCTCCTTTAACACATCGCAGATGTCATTAAATACAACTTTCGAGGAACTGTTGTTATGAAGAAGTTTATTAATTTTACGTGTTTTGTCCAATAGTTGAACACTCATATGGATGCCTCCTGTGTAACCACTGTAAATTTTCTTTCTATAGGATATATTACTACTTTATTTCAGAAAATTCAATATTTTCAATAAATTTGCACACTTTTACTGTTCATTTGCTTTCGTATAACCGCACTGTTCATCTGCGCAGGCAATCTTATTTCCCTTGATTACCATATAGCCGCCACATTTCGGACATTTTTCTGCCACGGGACGTGCCCAGCTCATAAAATCGCATTCCGGATTGTTCTCACAACCGTAATATTTTCTTCCTTTTTTGGTTTTCTTGAGCACAATTTCTTTTCCACACTTCGGACAGGCAACACCAATTTTTTCAAAATACGGTTTTGTATTGTGACACTCCGGAAATCCGGGGCATGCCAGAAATTTCCCATAAGGGCCATATTTAATCACCATGTTGCGTCCACAGTTGTCACAGATAACATCTGAAACTTCTTCTTTGATTTCTACTTTTTCCAGTCCAATCTGTGCCTGTTTGACTGCTTCCTCCAAATCTGGGTAGAAGTTTCGCACCACGGTTTTCCAGTTGACCTTTCCCTCACCCACACTGTCGAGCAGTGTTTCCATATTTGCAGTAAAATGCTCATCCACGATGGTCGGGAAAAATTCCTTCATAATCTGATTGACAACTTCTCCAAGTTCTGTCACGTAAAGATTTTTTGCCTCTTTTACAATATAACGGCGTCCGAGAAGAGTTGTAATCGTCGGCGAATAGGTACTTGGACGTCCAATTCCTAATTCCTCAAGCATTTTGACAAGAGATGCCTCCGTATAATGTGCCGGTGGCTGTGTAAAATGCTGTTTTTCTTCCAAATCTTTGAGTGTCAGTTTTGTATTCTGGTCTATGGAACCGAGCAGAACATTGTTTTCTTCCTTCTCATCGTCCTCGTCGGTATAGACAGACATAAATCCCTCAAACGAAATCTTAGATGCGGATACAGTAAAGCGATACTCACCTGTTCCAATCTTTACATTTGTGGTTTCATATACTGCTGATGCCATACGGCTTGCTGCAAAGCGTTTCCAGATTAACTGGTACAACCGGAACTGGTCTCTGGAAAGAGAGTCCTTTACCATGGCAGGAGTACGCTCGATATCCGAAGGACGGATTGCCTCGTGTGCATCCTGAATCTTGGCGCCGTTTTTCTTTGTCGCCTGCTGTGTTGCCACAAACTTTTCTCCATATTTTTCTGCAATGTAGGTTCTCGCCTGCGCATCTGCTTCCTCAGAGATACGGGTGGAGTCCGTACGCAGATAGGTAATCAGCCCGACCGTTCCCTGTCCTTTGACGTCGACACCTTCATAAAGCTGCTGGGCAATCCGCATCGTCTTGGAAATCGGGAAGTTTAACGCCTTGGAAGCTTCCTGCTGAAGCGTGCTTGTGGTAAAAGGAAGCGGCGCCTTTTTGACGCGCTCCCCTCTTTTTACCTCTAACACCTCAGCGTTTTCCTTACGGACAGTCTCCATAATCTTATCCATCTCTTCCTTGGAAGAAACAGAAAGCTTTCCTTTCTCATTCCCATAGAACTTTGCAAGCAGCGGTCGTTTTTCGCCCGGAATTGAAAATGCAGCATCAAGCGTCCAGTATTCTTCCGGAATGAACGCATTGATTTCATCCTCTCTTTCACAGATGATACGCAATGCAACGGACTGTACACGTCCGGCACTTAAGCCACGTTTTACTTTTGCCCACAGAAGCGGGCTGATTTCATAGCCCACCATGCGGTCTAAGATTCGTCTGGTCTGCTGCGCATTCACCAAATCCATATCAATTTCTCTCGGCTGCTTTAAAGATGCCTTTACCGCATTCTGTGTAATCTCATTAAAACTGATTCGTGCAACATCCTTATCGTCTAACTTTAGCGCCTGGCTTAAGTGCCAGGAAATTGCCTCTCCCTCACGGTCAGGGTCGGTTGCGAGATAAATTTTATCTGCTTTTTTTACTTCTTTGCGGAGTTTTGCAAGGATTTCTCCCTTTCCGCGGATTGTAATATACTTTGGTTCAAAATCATGTTCTATGTCAATTCCCAACTGACTTTTCGGCATATCGCGAACGTGTCCGTTTGACGCAACCACTTCATAGTTTTTGCCAAGGAATTTCTTGATTGTCTTTACTTTCGCGGGTGATTCCACAATTACAAGGTTTTTTGCCATCCGTCCTGCTCCTTTTCCATGTATCAAGCACTTCCGTCATTCCTGATATAGTAATTTTTAAAATATTCTTTCACAAGTCCCCGTTTGCACAGATTTATCAGCTTATCCGCAAGCACTGCCGCGTCCAAACCTGTCTGTTCCATCAGTTCACTCATGCTTTTCGGCTGTAAACTTAAACAACTATACACCATGCTCTCATCTTTTTCAAGTAATAATTGATTATTTTCTTTTACACCTGACGTTTTCTCTTTCCATGTCCCGCCTAGCTCCCGCACCAGTTCTTCCATATCCGAAATAATCCCTGCACCCTGCGCAATCAGCGCATTTGTCCCCTCACTTAACGGGTCAAACAGCCTTCCCGGTACTGCATATACATCTTTTCCCTGTTCAAGTGCGCAGTCTGCCGTAATCAAAGAACCACTTCGTACCTTTGCTTCCACGACAATCACTGCATCACTGAATGCAGAAATCAGGCGGTTTCTCATCGGAAACTGCCCGGCGCGTGCCTCCCTGTGTGGAGGATATTCGGACAGAATTCCTCCTGTCTGTATCATCTGTTCATACAGGCTTCTGTTTGATGCCGGATAGCAGACTTCCACTCCGCACCCCAGCACCGCAAATGTTGCTCCTCCTCCCGAAATGGCTCCTACATGTCCGGCTGAATCAATTCCTTTTGCCATTCCGCTGATTACCTGAATTCCCGCCTTAGCAAGCGTTTCCCCAATTTTTCGCGCCGCTGCCTGCCCATAGGGGGAACACATCCTCGCTCCTACGATGGCAACGCTTCTTCTGTCTGCATCCGGCAAATTTCCTTTATAATAAATACTGTAGGGTGCATCCGGAATGTTTTTTAACTTATCCGGAAATTCTTTATCTTCTGTCGAGATAAAATGCACACCTCCTGCCATTATCCGCTCGTATGCCCTCTCCCAGTCCACACTGCGGCTTTTCTCGATTGCCGCAATCTCTTTTTCTCCGATTCCGGGTATCTTCTCAAGCTGACACCTTGTCAGCTTATAGACCTCCCCTGCACTCCCTGTGTACTCTAAAAGTCTGTTTCTAAGTCTGTTTCCAATTCCCGGAATATTCGAAAGCCAGTATGCCTCTTTCATCCTGTTACCATCCCCCTTTATCTATATCCCAGAATTTCCGGTCGATGCTGCGGTAACAGACTGCTTCATTCAAATGGCGGTCTGCTATCTTTTCACAGCCCTCCATATCCGCTAGCGTCCGTGCCACCTTGAGCAGCTTGTGATAAGAGCGCGCCGTCAGATTCAACCGGTTATAAACAGCCTTCATATACACTTGCTGTTTTTTGTCAATCGCGCAATACTCTGCTATCCGCGATGCCGGAATCTGGCTGTTAAAACAAAAAGCTTCACCCCTGTAGCGGAATTTCTGTCTCTCGTGTGCCTGCATCACCCGCTCCCTGATTTGTGCAGAACTCTCCTCCTTCTGTTCCATCAAAAGGTCGTCAAACTGAATCTGCGGCGTCTCAACGCAGATATCAATCCGGTCTAATAACGGCTGGCTGATTTTGCTGATATAGCGTTCAATCGCGCCCGCACTGCAACGACACTTCTGCATATCTGGGTAATACCCACATTTGCAGGGGTTCATTGCCGCCACCAACATAAAATCTGCCGGAAACTCATATTCCCCTGCAAGTCTCCCCAGACGGATTTTTTTCTCCTCCATCGGCTGCCTTAAAATTTCGAGTGTTGCCTTTTGAAATTCCGGCAGCTCATCTAAAAAAAGTACACCTTTATGCGCCAGCGAGATTTCGCCTGGTCTTGGAATCACACCGCCTCCTGCGAGTCCCTGCATGGTAATGGTATGATGAGGATTTCGAAACGGTCGTTCCCGCATCAGCCCCGCACGTTCTTCAAACAACCCGCTGACGCTGTAAATTCGTGAAATTTCCATCTGTTCTGCCTCATCCATCGGTGGAAGGATTCCCGGAATCCGCATCGCGGTCATGGTTTTCCCTGCACCGGGCGGTCCTATCATCAGCAAATTATGCATTCCGGAAACAGCCGTTTCACACGCACGTTTTACAAATTTTTGCCCATGAATGTCCGCAAAGTCCAGTTTTTTTATTTCTGAAGCTGTTTCTTCTATATTATATGGTTTCTGTGACAGTTCCTTATAAGTTCCATTCAGCACTTCCACTGCCTGTCCAATATGAGCAATTCCATACTGCTTCATTCCAGGAATCAATGCTGCCTCTGCTTCGTTTTCCAAAGGCAGAATCAGTTTTTTTATTCCACGTTCTCTTGCATCCGCTATCATCGGCAGGATTCCCCGCACCGGCTGCACCTTCCCATTTAACCCGATTTCACCTATCACAAAACAGTCCTTTAATTTTTCTGCGTCTATTATCCCTGTTGCTGCCAGAACTGCCAGTGCAATCGGAAGGTCAAACCCCGAACCGGATTTTCTGATATTTGCCGGTGTCAGATTTACCGTAATGCGCTTCGGCGGAAGTGCATAGCCAAGGTTCTTCAGTGCCGTCCGCACCCGTTCTTTGGATTCCCGAACTTCAGACGCTAAAAATCCCACCATTTCAAACATGGGCATACCGTCATTTACATCTGCTTCCACAGAAACAGAAACACTCTGTATCCCATGTATCATTGCTGTTGATACAATACTATACAACGTCTCACTCCTTTTTATGCTTTTTTCAATTGGAAATTATCTGGCAGACACGCCATAAAAAAAGAGAGTCAAAGCGGTAAGAACCCGCCTTGCGGATTTATTATACCACTTTGCCTCCGAAAAGAAAAGTTTTTTATTCCATCATATTTTTTCGTAATTTTTCGATAGCGCGTTTTTCGATTCTGGATACATAGGAGCGCGATATTCCAATCCCGGATGCAATCTCCCGCTGCGTCATTGCCTTGACCCCGAACAATCCATACCGCATACAGACAATTTCGTATTCCCGGTGTGACAGCACTTCCGGGATGAGTGCAAGCATCCGTGTAATCAATCGCTCTTTTTCCATCTGCTCTACAATATCCGGTTCCACGCTTTCCACTACATCGAGCAGATGAATCTGATTTCCCTCTTTATCCGTGCCAATCGGCTCATAAAGCGACACATCTTTTGCGCTCTTCTTTTTTGCCCGAAAGTGCATCAAAAGCTCATTGTCAATGCAACGTGCCGCGTACGTCGCCAGCCTGCTCCCATAATCCTCCCGATACGTAGCTATCGCTTTCATTAACCCAATCGTGCCAATGGAAATCAAATCTTCCATATCTTCCTCTGAATTCTGATATTTTTTTGCAACGTGCGCCACCAGACGCATATTATGCAGTATCAGTTCTTTTTTTGCCTCAAGGTCGCCATTTTTTACTCTTGCAAGGCAGTCGCTTTCCTGTTCCGGTGTTAGGGGAGATAAAAAAGTTTTCAAAATGCACCTTAAAAGCTTTGTTGATACATTCTATGAATAGGCCAGGTTCTGCGTGCTTTTCCCCCTTATTTTTCTCTCGGATACTCCCAGAGTTCCTCCTGCATATCATCCAGTTTTTTCTTTTCATACGGCACAATTCCCGTAAGAATGCCCTTTCGGATAAAATCATTGACCACGTCTTCCCCACGCAGTGACAGCATGACAAGCAGCAGTTCAAGCAGTGCTCTGGTATCTTCATGCATAATATAAAATTCTTTTCCTGTACTGTAATACTGTAATGGGCAGTCTGATGTATAGCGCTCCTTTAAATAATTTTTGGAAGCGCAGACACGGTCGATATACATTTCCACCACATAATTGACCGGCATCTTCATCCCACAGATGCCACCATGTTCCCTTGCACCGCCCGACGTCTTATTCATCCCATAATCAAGCCAGTACTCTAAATGATGCTTATTTCTTCCCTTGTGATGCAGCCAGGCAGATGAATAGCCAAGTTTCTCCCGTTCTATTCCGTTTGGGCTTTTGTCTCCCTGATAATATTTACAGCCCACCAGAAATTCTGTCGGGGAATACTTCGACAAATCATGAAGCAGCCCCTGACGATATAATCCAACCTTAAAACACCCCTTCATCACAAGTATCTTATGACTTGTAATTGTACAAAAGTGGTTCCACGCATTTCCCATTTTGGTAACCTCTGTTTTCTTACTTTCCAATCAGATATACCACCGACTGCGGCGCCGTCTGAAGTCTGTTTTGTTCTCCTGCGCATATGCTATCCTCCAGGAATGCATCTCTGCCGCGTGCTGTATTCATCACCTGATACCATTTTTTCTTCTCCGGCAATTTTGGGAGAGCTAACTCGCAGACTCCGTTTCCAAAATTGTAGCCGATATAGAGGAAATCATCCTCACTGCCATCTGCTTTTTTTGCATATGCGCCGCAGTAAAGCATACCGATTGCCTGCCGCTCCGGTGCAACTCCTCCCATCCATGCCTTTTCCCCATGATAGGACAAATCCGGGACGCCTTTGTGACCAGCATCCGTCAATGTCATCGGGACATCCTTTGACAGTACCGGGTGTTCTCTGCGGAAAGCCGCTAATTTTCTCACAAATTCCGTGAGCCAGCTATATTTTTCCTGCCGCTTCCAGTTCAGCCAGCCAATACGGTTGTCCTGACAGTATGCGTTATTATTTCCCTGCTGTGAATTACCAAACTCATCCCCCGAATAAAAAAGTGGTACCCCCTGCGCCGCAAACAGAATTGCAAACGCATTTAACAGTTTCCGTTCCCGAAGTTCCAGAATACCATGTTTTAAGGTTCTCCCTTCTGCGCCGCAATTACAGCTATAGTTCCAGTCATTTCCGTCTGCGTTGTCCTCTCCATTGTCCTCATTATGCTTTTGTGCATAGGAAAATAAATCCGCCAGCGTAAATCCGTTGTTATTGGCAATAAAATTGACGAATCCAAGCTGCTCATTCTGTCTGCGCTGCTGGTCGGTAAATTCCGTCATTCTTCCGCCCATCTGGTTGAGCATTTTGCGAATCGGATAATAATACTCATCATTATATGCGTATAAATGCGGATATCGGCTTTTCTGTTCGAGCAAAAACTGCTCAAATCCGCTGTAAAATATCTTAGTGCGGCTCAAAAGAAGATCCTGCGCAATTGCTGTCACTGGAAGGGATTGTCCCAGAAGATGGAAGCCATCCACATGAAACTCGCTTACCCAGTACCGTAAAACATCCAAAATCACATTCTGGTTCATATGTGCGCCAAAATACAGTTCCATCACACATTCCATTCCGTTTTTGTGCAGTTCCTTTATCAATGTTTTCCACTCTGCCGCCGCATTCTCCGTACTGCTGTAGGACGCTTTGACTGCAAAATAATTACCAGGCGCATATCCCCAGTAATTGATGCGTTCCACCGTTGTCTCCTGCGGCTGGTAACAGTCTGTTTCTTTCTGTTCCCACTGTACATAATCCGGCATCTGCGCCGGCTGTTTTAACACAAGCTCCTCAAACTCATACACCGGCATGAATTCTACGGTTGTAATTCCAATATTTTTCAGATATGATATTTTTTCCTGCACTGCCGCAAATGTTCCGCGTTTCTTTCCGCGTACTCCCGCATCCATTGAAAACCCACGCACATGGAGCTTATACATCACCATCTGACTTCTAGGGACTTCCGGTGCCACATCCCCTTCCCAGTCAAAGGTGCTGTCTGCAATTCCACCACATACTGCAAACCTCTGTGATTTCCGTTCCAAATCAGCAAAGCGTTCCCGCCCGATAATTTTTCCTGCGTACACGTCTGTCTGCACAACCCCGTTGATTTCGTAGTTATAGCGCAGCCGCTTCGGGGAAAGTCCTTCCACCGCAACGGAACGTATAGAGCCCCTGCAGTATTCCCCTGGAACCTCGATGCGTTCTATTATCTGATCTTCTTTTCCATAAAAAAGAATGGCACAGGTATCTTCCTTTTCTCCGGCAAAAGTAAAGATTGTCTGATTGCCGGAAATCTGCACGCCAAATTTTTCATAAGTTCCTTCTGTCAACCGATGTTCCATTCTGTAAAACCACCTTTTTCACATTCTATGCTGATTATAACACGGTTTTCTCCTGCTTGTATATCGGTTTTTATTTTCCCCACTGTTCATTCGCAGGAAAGTGTGATAGAATAAGCAAAGTTACTATTGAATTTATTTTAAAAGAGAGGTTTTCCTATGGCAATCAACAATCCAAATAACGAAGATACCGATATCTTAGTAACCTTAGATCTCGATGACGGAACCCAGGCAGAATGTGAGATTCTGACCATCTTTACTGTAGATGAGCAGGATTATATTGCACTGCTTCCACTCAATGAGAAGGGTGAGCCAAACGAGGACGGCGAAGTATTCATCTACCGCTACTTTGAGGATGAAGACGGCAATCCGACCTTGGACAACATCCAGGACGACGACGAATACGAAGCCGTTGCCGACAAATTTGATGAACTGTTAGACGAAGAGGAATTTGAAGACCTTGACGACTAATTTCCAGTCATTAAAACAGACCGGAGCCAGATTGGCAGTGCGGTCTGTTTTTCTCTGTTGGGAAAGTTTTCCCTATGCCTTGCCCTGTGCTTCCGCGACAAACCGTGAAATTTCCACGTCCTTCTGGTTCATCTGTTTGACGGAAAAAATATGCAAATCTTTTTTCGCACGCGTCATTCCGACGTAAAACATCCGGCGCTCTTCCTCTAAATCCGGGTCTAACACCGCTTTTTTATAGGGCATAACTCCTTCATTTGCATCGATAATGTAGACGTGCTCATATTCAAGTCCCTTCGCACTGTGAAGCGTTGCAAGCGCCACGCTCTCCGTGTTCTGTTTCTGCTTGTGATACATGGCTTCAAGTTCCTTTGTATACTCCTCAATATGGTCAAACCACGCATCATAAGTTTCAAAGCCTCTGGCACTCTCCTGCAATTCCTCAAGCACATCATAGAGGTCCTCGACCTTCATGCGCCTGTAATCCGCATACTCCTCGCAGAAATCGTCATAGCCGATTCCATGACGAATATAGTTTATTGCTGCATAGGGGCTCATTCTCGATAACATCTTAATATCCCCTTCAAGCTTTTCTATCCGCTCTGCCACCCACGGCTGCTCTATCTGTTCAAAATACCATGCCCACACGTCAAACGCCACCGTATCCTCATCAATCGACTCTCGGCTGATATAGCGTTTCGGGCGGTTCATAATCTGTAAAAAATCGCGTCTCGTCCTGCTTCCCTGCGCAATGCGGATATACGCAAACATATCTTTTGCAATCCAGTGCTCATAGAGATTCGGAATATTATCCCTCGTGCGAAACGGAATATTGTACTCTAAAAGCTGTTCCATCAGAAGTCTTGGCTGGGTGTTTGTGCGAAACAGCACCGCAAAATCCCTGTAGGCACCACCGTGCTCTAACGCCTCCTGTATTTCCCAGATAATCCGTTTGTTTTCTTCTGCCTGGCTTGGAAAAACCGCATACTGCACCTGTTCTCCCGCCTCTCTTGCCGCACAGATTTTTTTATCAAACCGTTCCTTATTCTGCCCAATCAGATGTAAGGATGCCTTTACAATTTCCGCATTAGAACGGTAATTGGTGTCAAGCAGCACCTGGGATGCCTCCGGGAAGCTGTCCTTAAACCGTAGCATCAGTTCCGGCTTTGCCCCACGGAAACGATAGATAGACTGGTCATCATCCCCCACAACAAACAGATTTTTCGTTTCCCCCGCTAACAACTTTACGATTTCAAACTGAATTTTATTGATGTCCTGAAACTCGTCAATCAGAATATACTGAAACTTCTGCTGCCAGGCAGAAAGAATATCTTTGCGCTCCCGAAACAGTTCATACGTATAAACCAGCATATCGTCAAAATCCAGCAGGCGGTGTGCATACAGATATTCATGATATTCGCTGTAAATACGCCGGAACACATCCTCGGCACAGTTTTTTGCATAATAATTTGCAAGGTCAACACCGCTGTTTTTCACCATTCCGATTTCGCCGAAAATCTGGCTGATAAATTCACTCTCATCTTCATATTCCAGACGATGTTTTGTGATAATCTCACGCATACACTGGTATTTTTGTTCTTCCCGGATAATATTATCCGCAGAATAGTGGTAGGCTGCCTTTAAAATGGAAAAGTAAACGGCGTGGAACGTTCCAAACGTCACCGGTAACGTTTTTCCTCCCATCAGGCGCACAAAGCGTTCCTTCATCTCTGTCGCCGCCGCCTTGGTAAAGGTGATGACAAGGATATTGGAAGGAGAGATACCACATTCTTCAATCAGATATTTTGTTCGTTCTGTAATAACGAGAGTTTTCCCCGAACCGGGGCCTGCTAAAACAAGCATCGGACCATCCTTATGACGGATGGCCCTTGCCTGAGATGGGTTAAAGCTCATAGAATACCTCTAAGAAAATTACGTGTGACGTAATTCTTACTTCTGTAGTAATTCGATTCCTTTTTTAATACGGGCAATGGATTCTTCTTTGCCAAGAACTTCCATTAACTCGGTTGCACCGCCCGGTGTCATCTGTTTTCCGGAAACGGCGGTACGGATTGGCCACATAACGTAACCGTTCTTTACTCCCTTTTCCTCTACATAGGCGAGTAACATCTGATAAAGCGCATCGTTGCTGAAATCTTCCTGTGCCTCAAGTCTCGGCAGTACGTCTTTTAATACCTCTAAGGAAGTTTCGGCATTTGTCTTCATCTTCTTGTGGGTGTACATTGCCACATCGTACTCCGGCAGCTCCTCGAAGAAATCAATATGCTCTTTGATATCCGGGAATACTTCGATTCGGGTCTTTACCATGGCAGCAATCTTCTTTAAATCGAGGTCTTTATGGATAACTTCTTTGATATACGGCTCAGCCAGTTCATAGAAGCGGTCAAAATCCATTGCTTTGATGTATTCGCCGTTCATCCAGCGAAGTTTTACCGGGTCAAAAACTGCTGGGGATTTGCTGATTCTGTGATAGTCAAACTCTTTGATTAACTCGTCAAGGCTGAAAATCTCACGGTTGTCCTCCGGGCTCCAGCCAAGCAGCGCAATGTAATTTACCACTGCCTCCGGTAAAAATCCCTGCTCGATTAAATCCTCAAAGGATGCGTGTCCGCTTCTCTTTGAAAGCTTCTTGTGATTCTCGTCTGTAATCAGTGGCAGATGCACGTAAACCGGGGATTTCCATCCGAACGCATCGTATAAACGCTGATATTTCGGTGCGGAAGATAAGTATTCATTTCCTCTTACTACGTGTGTAATATTCATTGTATGATCATCTACAACATTGGCAAAGTTGTAGGTCGGATATCCGTCTGATTTAATCAGAATCATATCGTCAAGCTCGGCATTCTCCACGGTAATGTCTCCGTACAGCTCATCGTGGAATGTGGTGGTTCCCTCGTTTGGAATATTCTGGCGGATTACAAACGGCCTTCCTGCTGCAAGGTTTGCCTCTACCTCTTCTTTGCTTAAAGACAGGCAGTGCTTGTCGTAGAGTGTAATCTCCTTTCCTTCCACTACCTCTGTCTTTAAGGATGCAAGGCGCTCTTTATCGCAGAAGCAGTAATAAGCCTCCCCTTTTTCCACAAGCTCTTTGGCGTATTTCATGTAAATTCCGGTCTTCATGCGCTCGCTCTGCACATACGGACCATAGCCGCCGTCTTTGTCCGGTCCCTCATCATGCTTTAAACCTGTCATCTCCATTGTATGATAAATGATATCTACAGCACCTTCTACATAACGCTCCTGGTCGGTATCCTCGATACGAAGCATGAAATCTCCACCCTCATGCTTTGCAATCAAAAATTCATACAACGCTGAACGAAGGTTTCCAACGTGCATTCTTCCTGTCGGGCTTGGTGCGTATCTGGTTCTGATTTTACTCATATCTATTTCTCCTCTTTCCTGCTTTTAAATCGAAACTAAAGGCTATTATATAACAATTTCAGCATTCTGACAAGCATTAACAAAGGGAAGCCGGTTCTAAAACCACTCCCCCTTTTCCATGCTTTTATAATTTTGTAAAAATAGCTGTCTCTTCTTTCAAATCGCCTGCAATTTCTGAGTTTTCACCCATACGTTTTGCAATATGATCCATATCTTCCACTAAAACCTGTGTACTCTCCGCTGCTCCGGTCACACCTTTCACGCCCTCTTCAATTGCATTTGTAATGGAATTAATTGAGCCTGTAATCTCAGTCATCACCGTTTTAAGCTCGTCTGTCTTTTCTGCGAACTCATTCATGACACCCTCGATATAGGCGGCATCTTCTTTATACTGTCCACCGGTTGTCACAAACGTCTCAAACTCCGGCAGAATATCTTCCCGCATATAAGTTACCATATTGTTGGAGTGCTCTGCTAAATTATGTACTGCTCCTGTCACAACTGCATTGATATCCTGAATCCGGTTTGCCGTATCCCTTGTAGAATCCGCAAGCTGTCTGATTTCCTCCGCTACCACTGCAAAGCCCTTGCCTGCTTCTCCCGCTCTTGCCGCTTCGATAGATGCGTTTAATGCGAGAAGATTTGTCTGACTGGAAATCGATAAGATTTCATTTGTCAGCGTGTTGACCTGGTCAACACTTCTGCTGTCCTCAATTGCCTGATTTAATACGGAAAGAATCTCTTCTACCTTCTCATTGGTAAGTTCGCTGTTCTTGCGGGCTGTCTGTTCCATTTCATCTGCCCGCGCCTTCATTTCCACAGAGTACTGATTGATTTCACCTGAGCGTTCTGCAATCTCTGTCACCTGACCGTTTACGTCCCCTGTTCTGTCATTAATCACAGATGCATTGTTTGCCACTTCCTGCATCGTCGCTGAAAGTTCCTCTGTCACTGCGGACAAATCGGAAACACTTTCGTTTGATGTTCTCACACGGTTTAATACCTCATTTACCACATCCTCAAGACGACTGGAATCATTACTGATAATGGTAAAGATATGCTGTAATTTTCCAAGGAAGGAGTTGATACCGCTTCCGAGCGCTGCGATTTCATCGTTGGATAAAACCGGTACACGACGGGTGAGATCACCATCTCTCTCATCAATTCCCTTTATAATATCGGTAAGCTCGCGTTCTGCTGCCGTCAGTGGTTTTACAACACGCTTCATCACACTGAAAATGGCAACCAAAAGTGACAGAACACTGATTACAATCGTAATATTTCCTGTTGATACCGATGAAGCGTAAGCCGTCTCAAGCTGTTTTTTTGCCGCATCGGACGCAATGGTCACGGACTCGTTTAACACAGTGATATTATCTTCAATCGCCTGTCCATATGTTGCGATATCTCCATTGGCATACGAATATGCAACAGCCGTCTGGCCGTTCGCACTCGCTGCCGCCATTTTTACGATTGCATGCTTGAAATTAGCATAATTTTCTAACAGCTCTTCATAAGTGCCCTTACTGTCTGCATCAAGGTACTGCGTATAAGTGTTCAGCCGGTTGTCTAACGCCGTCTCACGCTCCTTGATATTTTCGATAATCTGACGCATCGTGTCAAAATCTGTCGCAATGATATGGGAAAGCGCCTGTTTATGGATATCCTGTGCTTCCCTCTGAATTTCTGCAAGTTCCTGCAATTCCACCATATAGGTAGTGGTAATCTCTTCGGCATTTTTATTTACTTTACGAATGTTGGTAATAGCCATGAGGTTTGACAGAATGGAAACCACACCGAGTACCATAACCGGGAGCAGAATTGCAATCCGAACGCTGCTCTTTTTCTTCTTACTCATTCCCAAGCCCTCCTTTATCCCCTTATAGTGCGTTGGATGCCGTTACAGCCTCCACCATGGTATCTAACAACTCCTGAAAATCTCTTTGGTCTGGGTTACCGGCAGCCATCGTCTTTCCGAATTCTGACACAGGATCCCAGTAAGCAGCACCTATCCGCTGTAAACTTGCGTACTGTGACTGGCTGATTAATGCCTGAATTGCCGGAGACTTGCTGACCTCCTCCGATGCGCCTGCCTTCGTATTGGAAGGTCCCTGTCCACGCTTTTCAAAACGAAGTGTCTGATTTTCTTCGTTTGTAATCCACTCAGCAAATTTTTCTGCCCATTCTTTGTTTGCAGAATATGCATTCACTCCTAACATTTTATATCCTGCAAAAGATGCCATCTGCACCTGTTCTCCTGCACAGGTATAAGTCGGAAGTTTTACCGCACCATAATTTTTTCCCCAGGCTTCTTCAAGCGCAGTCGCATTCCAGACACCACTGACTCCCGCAATCACAGAACCGTCTTTGACACCTGCCACAAAATCACCATCTTCCATGCTGGCAAATCCCGGATTTTCCGCGATTGCGAGCATTGCCTCCGCAACATCCGTTCCCTTGATGTCACCGTCTGTTGCATTCCAGGTACAATAATTAGAGATTCCGTCCTCATTTAATCCCACTTCCATTCCGGTATTTCCGAAAAAGGAATACAGATACCAGCCGGAAGAAAAATCCATTACTATTTTCTTCTCATTAGCAGCTGCGACCTCCAGCATCGCATCAAGCGTCTTTACATCTTCCTCTGAAAAATATGCCTTATTATAATAAAGAAAGTATCCGTTATCCGCCGTCATCGGATAGGCATACAACGTGTCCCCAACGGAAGCGGCAGATACCGCACCTTCCACGTTAGCGGCTTTTATGTTGTCTGCATCCGGCACTTCTTCCAAAACACCTGCTGCCACCATTACCATCAACTGGTCATCTGCAAATGCGAATACATCGGCTCCCGCCTCCGGATCCCCAAGCAGCGTATCCTTGCAGGTGGATTCGCTCTGTGCTACAAATGTAATATCAAAATCTGCCATTTCTGCATAATTTGCCTTAAAACTCTCTATCATCTCTGAAAGAAGTGCCTCATCTTCTTCTGCCCCCCACACGGTAAGTGGAACCTTTCCGCCTGAAAGTTCACCGGATAGATTACCAGCTTCCGTAGAATCAGACATTACATCTTCTGTCCCCTGTGTCTGGCCACAGCCTCCTAGTAACATCGTCGCTGCTACAAACAGACCTGCTTTCTGAAAAAAAAATTTTTTTCTCATTGCATCTTCCTCTTTTTTCCTAAATTTCTATTCCATTCTAACCGTAATCCCCCCAAAAAGCAACTATATAAAGAAAGAGAGATGCACTTTTTCATGTGCATCCCCCATTTTTCAGCTATTTCCGCATCCAGGATCAAATTCCGGATTACAGATATAGAAATTTTTGCTGTCAAGTTCTTCCTGTACCATTCGGAGTCCCTCTCCAAAGCGCTGGAAATGCACAACTTCCCGTGCCCTTAAGAAGCGGATTGGGTCGCATACCTCCGGATCTTTTACCAGGCGTAAGATATTGTCATAAGTTGTGCGTGCCTTCTGCTCTGCTGCAAGGTCTTCAAACAAATCTGTGATGGCATCTCCCTTTGACTGGAATTCACAGGCATTGAACGGGATTCCGCCCGCTGCCTGCGGCCAGATTCCGGCCGTGTGATCCACATAATAAGGTGCAAATCCGGCAGTCTCCAGTTCTTCTGCACTTAAGCCCTTTGTGAGCTGCCGTACAATTGCTGCGACCATTTCAAGATGGGCCAGCTCCTCCGTGCCAATATCCGTCAGTAATCCTGCCACCTTCCGGTAGGGCATGGAATAGCGCTGTGACAGGTAACGGAAAGACGCAGCTGCTTCGCCGTCGGGACCACCATACTGGCTTATGATAATCTGTGCAATCTTTGCATTCGGTCTTGTGATATTGACCGGGTATTCGAGTCTTCTCTCATAATTCCACATTTAACAGGATCCTCCTTCCCACGGCAGCGGCATATCTGCCCAATCCCAGTCACATCGCCCGCCTGCCAAATCAATTACAAGCGGTCCGAACTGCTTTGCATATGCCTCCATTGCCTCCCGTCTCAGATTGATATAGTGATTAAAATATTTTAATGCTTCCTCATCCTCCGGATGTGTATCCAGATAGAGGGAAATATCCACAACGGCGAAGCTTACCATATTAATCCAGTGTAATAACTGTGCCTGATTCATCTGCCCCATCATCGAACCATCCCCCTTCTGCCCATAAACGGACGGTCTAATTCCGGGAAAATCGTTCCGATTTCCAACGCTTTATCCAGCTCGTAGGTTTCCTTGAAATATTGCCACGGAACATATGCCATGGCAACTGCAAATTCCGGCTCCCGCAGGCAGGACTCGCCTTCGCGGCTGTCGCAGTCCGCCGTTCTGCCTTTTGCAGAGTGCTGCATTTCCTGCCGCCTGCCGCAGTCTCTGTCTGCCATGCCGGACATTCCATAATTTCTCATGCCATTTACCTCCTGCTCTTTTACCCTTTATCTTATGTCTGAAAAAAAAATGTGTGATGCAAAAATTGTCGAAATTTTTCATGCGGATTTCTGGCTATCTATGGAATATTATGCTATACTTTGAATATGAACTTTTATTCTGAAGATAAGGGAGCACACACATATGGAACAGAAGTTTAACACAGCTGTCAGTGCCAAACAAATTCAAAAAGATATGGCTCCCGGGGATTTTGAGCTGTATCTGTAAAATGTGTGGCAGACGCCATGTGCGAATTGATGGGCGAACATACCGTACTGTCCCATTTCCATGCAGATATTTTCGGACTTTTAACCCCTTTCCTGACCAAAAAAGACCTGGTTGACATTGTAGTGCAGTTAAACAGCCGCATCCGTGCCCATAAGATTGCCTGCCGGACACTTCCGGCATTTGGAATCTGCATTGCGGACTCTCCTATGATGTCGATTAGTCTGATGCGTGATTACGCGACTATGGCGCTTAACACCATCAAAGGAAAATTTTATGCCACCTATGCTTTTTTTGATGAGGAAATGCGTCATCGAATGATGCTTGATAAGCTGATTGAAAATGATATTGCAGATGCCTTGGAACAGCATCAGAATTGGAGGTGAAGCCTTAGTCCGCTGGAATATGTCCCGTTAGAACTTACAGAAAGCGGTTTTTTAGAGGATGCCGATACGATGTACGACCATATGAAATACTTAAAACAGCATGGCTTCCTGCTTTCCATGGATGATTTCGGTACCGGATATTCTACCATTACCATGTTAAAAGACCAGCCGGTTGACGAGATTAAACTTGACCGAAGTTTCATCACGGACCTCGATAACCCAAAAACAAGAAGTGTTCTCTCCCACACACTCGATATGCTTCATGATTTAAACTTCCAAATCATCGCTGAAGGTGTGGAAGATGTCTCCCAGCAGGATTTTCTTCTATCCTACGGCTGTACGAGCGCGCAGGGTTTTCTTTATTACCGCCCGCTTCCCGCTGCCAAATTTGAGGCACTTTTAAAGCAGCCGTCTTCCCCTGAAGACGGCTGCTCTTTTCGAATCCTGTTATTCTGCTTCCATAAGCTGGTCTACTGCCAGAATAATATCCTCAATCTTATCTTTCATCGTTCCGATTCTGCCACGAAGCTGTTCCACTTCCCCGCGCAAAGACCGCATTTCTGTCATCTGGTCTTGCATGGTTCCACGCAGCTTCTGACGTCTTGTGATTAACGCATGCTTAATTTCAACCATTTCTTTTGGCTCTATAAGTGCCTGCGCCTGTACCACCCATATCTGGGTATCATACATCTTATACTTTGTAAGCATCCGCACCAGACGCCCGTTAAAGTATTCCAAATCTTCATTGGTGCGCTGATAACGTTCTCTCTCCCGCACTGCATCCATATAATATTCCCAATCCTGGTTTAATTCCTTGGAACTTTTTACATGATACACCTCGCAGGCATAATCGATTGCATTTGTAATTCCGACATAGCGCAGCTTCACTTTGTTCTGCAGCTGAATCGCACGGTTTGCGTTGCGCTCTGCCACTGCAATATCCGATGAATCCTTCATCATCTTAAGGTATAGGAATGAAATGGCTGCCACCGTCACAAGTACATATCCCATCCACACATACTCGAGTTTCACCTGAAATCCAAACTGTAAAATCAAAAGAAGAACTGCTGCCGTCACTGCGAGTCCGACGAACACATAAAGCAGATTGGTCAGACGTTTTTTCTGATGGGACAGATATTCCTTTTGAAACTTCCATTCTGATTTTTCCCTCTCTAAGTATTTCATATCCCGCTTGATGGTTTCCTGATATTTTTCATTTGCCGAAAGTCTTTTGATGGCTGCCGGGACCTCCTTCTCTTTCTGCTCTAACAGTGCAAACTGGGCGTCTGAAATTTTCTTAGCTGAATTTAAAAATTCCGTCCGTGCCGCATTCAGTTGCACTACATTTGAAGCAACATCATTAATCTTTCCCCGTTCCTCTTCCGGCATATCTTCGAGAATCTGAATGTCTTCGAGATAGGAATTTACAACCTGATATTCCTCAAGTTCTTCCTCACGCACCTTGGAAATATCTATAATCTGCTCTAAACATTCAATTACATGCTGCTCAATCCGCTTTGATTTTTTTAAATCCTTATCCGAAAGAACCGATACATTCAGTTCTTCCATTTTTTTCTCAAAGTTCTTTTCTTTTTGTTTTTTCTTGAAAAAAAGCATTCTGTTTTCCTCATAACCTGCAATTTCTGCGGTATTCCTGTTTCCACTGTTCTAAAAGTTCTAACCTTTTTGCTGTCTGGCCGTTCTGCTTTGCATCATCCAATTCTTTTTCAAATGCTGTAATATCCTCATCTCTGCTAAGTTTCGTGAGATATCCGCTGATGCATTCCTGTTCTTCTGCACTGACTCCGTAACGGTTTGCAGTTTCGTAAAACCCATTTTCGTCATGTGCGAACCGAAACGCCGCCAGACACTGTTCAAGTGACTCTTTTGTTCCTGTCACCTGGTATGCTTTTTCAAAAGCCTGCGCCGCCTGTACAAACAGGAACAGATTTGCATACGCACAGCCCATATTGTGAAGCAGGCTGCCGCGCAGTACAGCATCTTCTTTTGCAGCATCCTCAGATGCTAAAAGTGCCTGATAGGTGGAGAGTGCATTTAGATACCGCCCTCTCTGCAAGTAGCGGTCGGCACGAATCTTTGCACAGGCAAATGCAGACTTGCCGTCCATCTCCTTTAAAATCTGTGCAATCTCTGCAATGCGGTTTGGCGGTGTATAACCGATTTTGCTGAGGATACAGGTTACAAACGAAGACAATGTCCCGTTATTCTTCCTGATATCCAGAAGTTTTTCTGCTAACTTCCGCTCGTGCAGTTCCTTTCCAATCCACTCTATCAGCTCATCGTCCATAAAGTCCTGTTCTAACAGATAAACATTATTTTCTATATAATAGCACAATTCCTCTGCCGAATAAATATTCAAAGAAAGATTCTCAATATAATAAGGCAGTGCTGCCAGAGGCTTTTCGCATAAGATTAATTTTCCCATCCGGCTCCTCCTTCAATCGACATCACGTATTCCCACACCTTATCCGAGCTTTTAAAAAATTCGCCAAATCCAAGGTCTTTTATCTGTATCCGCACAGCGCTGTCGGACACCGGTTTTGCCGTAATCCGCACCCGGCTTGCCCGTTTCGGACGCTCCGGCAAATCAACGAGGTTTAGCTTCTCTACCTTTGCCTCCCTGCTTCCGGGAAGCTGAAGCCAGAAATCAATCTCCGGCTCCTCCGCAAGAATCACCTCGCACTCCCCCTGTGCCTCATACCAGCTTGTCCCCGCATCCAGCAGGGAAAAAAGCTCCGTATGCCCGTGATTTTCCACTTTCAGGCTCACATTGAGCTTCAGCTCATTTTCCCCCATGTATACAAACTGCCACAAATCGGGATGTTCTCTGGCAAATGCCGCATGACAGGCTCCCTTGGAATAAAGATTTTTCCCGATAAATGCCCTGCGCCCTCTGCACATAAATGCCAGGGAGCGTTTCATCCAATCCCCCTCAAAACCGTCTCCGGTCAGATAGACACCCGATATCACACGCCCCGCAAACACTTCCTGCAAAAAAGCCAGAAACGAACCGTCCTTATCCTCTGTGGATAGCACCCCTTCTTTTTCGGTGAGCGTAATCATCTGCGGAACCGTCCTCTGGTTGCGCTCCACCAATGCGCAGTGCACTTTTTCGCCACGGCAGTCAAGCAGACAGATGTCATGCAGCCAGAGTTCTTCCTTCTGGCTGTATGAAAAATAATAAAAGCTTTCCCTGCGGTCAAGCAGCATCAGCTGCTCCGGTGAAAATCCAAGCTGCGCCGTCACATTCAAAAACAGCTCTACTGCTCTCTCCGACAGGCTCTCCAACGTAATCGCAAGCTTATCTGCCCGTCTTCCTCCGCCAAGGCGCCCCGGCAGAAGCAGTAATTTTTTTAAAAACAGCGCCAGCAGTTCCTCCGCCTCATAACACATTTCTTCCACTAAGACTTTTTCCCGGTTTATGGCTTTTGTGAGCAGATTTTCACAGCACTCGTTTCCCTGCAGTGCCGCTAACTTTTTGGCATCCTCCCCGATAAACCATTGCCCGATTCCACGCTTTTTGGTCAGCACTGCCGGTATCTGGAACAGTTCACTTCCCGCAATGGGACTTACCGTCTCCGGCTCCTTTTTTTCTGTTGTATAATAACTGATGACCGCATTGGAATCATCAAGATCAATTCCAAGATAATACCGACTTTCCATAATTCTCCTCTGCAATGGAATTTTCTATAAAGGCTTAAATACCACTTCTGCTGCATGGCAATAACCGTAATACTTTTTCATAAGCCGCGTCATTGCCGCCTCATCCTGTAAGGTCACAGACATGAGCATTTCATTTAGCATCTCATATCTTCCCTGTGCCTGCTTGCCCGGAACATCATGATTTTCGACCGTTCCGCTTTTTGTCACCTGCTCCTTAATGCCTTCGCCCTCCAGGATATAATACTGCAGAGTTTCTCCGAAAAACAAAACAAACTGTTTCACAAAAATCCCCTCATATACTTCACTTAACTCTTCCTCACGGAACTCGCCGCCTTCTAAGGAATAGCGGATTCGCACCTGTGTCCCGGCATCTGCATGATATTCAACAAAAAATTTATCCCTGAGCTGATACTGGTTTACAAGCCGCGCATCAAGCTGTTTAAAAAAGGAAAATGAAATATTTTTTCCAATACAGTCCGCAAGAATCCGCTCTGCAATTTGAAGTCTTGTATCTGACCATTCTTTTCCGGCAGAAAGATACTTTAAAAATCCAATCCGGCATGCCGCGTTTAGTTCTGCATTCTTCTGTAAAAGCTGCTCTATCTGCAAAAATACATTGTCCGGAATCACCATATCACGCGTAAGATAACAGTTTGCAAAGTAGGACAGATACGCCATACACACAAGTTCCCTTCCACCGCCGGCACAATAACTGTCGTAGATTGCTCCCGCATCTCCGATAAAATCCGTCGTGTAAAGCATCTGTGTCAGGATGCGTTCCTCCAGGTCAAACGTATCAATGTCAAACTCCCCTGCTGCATGCCAGAGTTTTTCCATCCGTTTGGTCGGTCCGTTATAATACTTACAAAGGTAGACAAGCATCACATCGCTGTATTTTCCAAGGAGAAATGTGCTCTGCACAAAGCCGAGCAGGAAATCATCCTCCTCATACCCTGCCGCTGTAATCTCATAGCCGCACAACGCCACCCGGCAGGATAAATCCAGCTTCTCATAGCCATATAAACGCACCATCTGATATGCCTTCTCATAAAGTCTTATCTCCACCAGCAGGTTCAACAGATACCTTCTTGTCTGCTCCGGCAGAATCTCAAACTCCGCTTCTTTCAGATATGGCTCCACAGAAAACATATGTTCTTCCCCGGTGTCGTTCTTATAAAACTGCAAGATTAAAAGACACCAGGAGGCTTTTAACCGGTCGCTTACCTGTGGATTTTCCAGCAGTTTTGACAATTCCGCCTTTTCGTTTTCATCAAATTGTTCCCAGGACTTCTTTTTACGAAAATGATACAACAAAAACGGCAGTTCCTCCGGTGCAAGTTCCATACAGCGGTCGATGCATTCTCCCGGATTCATAAGCGGCTCTAACTGCCAGGAAATACTGCTTTCCGTAAATCTTCTTCCGTAAACATCCTCCACCAGAATACAAAAATCTTCTGTATAAATCGGGAAATATGCCTCTCCCCCATTTAATGTCACCACACGCGCTTCTTTCAGTGCATACTCCCACACAATCACACGCGCCGCCCGGCTGTCAAGGCAGACAAACTTGTGCATGAAAAGGACACCCGCCAGATGGGACGCAATTTCTTTATTTAAGATATCATGTCCTAACAATTCCCGGTAAAGAACTGCGAGGTTGTCATCCATATGCCCCGCCTCAAGCTGTTCTAAAGCAAACTGTTCCATGCTTCTTGTATATTTACGGTAGACTTCCGGCTGTTTTTCTTTTCCCGCAATGATATTGACATAAAGCACTGCCTTCTGACGGTAGGATAACGCACTGTTGTACTGAAAATACATCTGCAATACACGTGGCACCTCCGACACTGCATGGGCATCCATCGTCAGAAGATATGCCTCATACAATCCGGTCAGCCGGATTTCCTGTTCAATCGCCTTTGCATACCAGACGTGATAGCGTCTTTCATAACACTGACTCCGAATCAGATAAGCACACACCGCAGTAATCGTCTCCTCACTCTCATCCACCTTGCAGCAGGCATTTAACACCCGGTAGAGACATGGGTCAAATTCCTTTCTGCTATCTAAGAGGCTTATTGCCTGTACGGCAATTTCTTTCGTGAGCGCCTCATGCCGTACCGCCCAGTTCAAAAGCCCGACTGTAAAAGGCGTCAGCCTTGTCAGAAGATATGGATCCTGCCAGATTAAATAATAGGCTTCCAGATACAGATATGGGCTGTTTTTTCCGCTTCGCTCCCCATCTGCTCTCATAAACTGTTCAATCGCCTTGAAGCGTTTCGCCCCATCCATGCAGTACTCTTCCTTTAAAAAGAGTAAAATCCAAAACAGCAGACCGCTCTCGGAATGCCTGAGGTATAATTGCTCCACTTCATTTCCCACACGGTCTACGTAAGAAGGTTCCCGTTCCAACAGCGTCGTCAGATACAGATAATATCCCCAGATGGGGGCATCGGTATCTTTCCACTGCCGTTTAAAGTCTTCTAAAATCCAGACGGCCTCCTGCCGCTGTCTGTTTATGATAAATGCCTGCGCTTTCAGCAAATCATACATCAGTTCTGTTGCATCCATCGCCGCAAGGTGATTAAGCCGCTCTATCGTCTGATTCGCCCACACTCCTGTGACAAGCCGTTTCAGACGATACTCAATATAACAGTTCACAAGTTCTGCGGACAGCCGCTCCCTCTCCGTGTGAATGCGCTCTTTCTGTTCTTCCGGCTCTCTGTCGCCCCTTGCACAGACCGCAAACTCCAGTTCCTGTCCCGGCAGGTGAATCCGTATTGTGCCATAATTTCTTCCACCATGTAATTTTTCCGCATCGATATAATATTCTAATAGACAGGTGTTTCCGATAAATGAATCCCCTGTCAAATTGGCCTGCGCCGGGCGTAGGAACTCTGCATCAGATGAAATTTTTGCATCCACGCATCCCCACGTATCCTTATAAAGTTCCACACGCTCTTTTCTTGTCTGTGTTACTTCCGCAAAAAATGCTTCTGTCTTCCCCAGTGAAAACTTCACGGGCTGCTTTCTTTTGCACCCTAACAGGAACTCTTCGAGTGCACGCCCCGGAAAACTACTCTTACAAAGCCCCTCATACAACAGACGCTCCTTTGTTTCCTCTTCCTTTAAAATATTCTTGAAATTGGGAGACTCAAACAGACGAACCGCCTCCGTCTCACTCACCTCTGCTAATTTTGCAAACTCTCCTAATGTGCGGATTTTCCCGATGGAAGAATCTGCATATAATCTGGATACGGACACAACAAAAGAAAGGTCATATTCCCCCTGATTGCAGATAAGAAAAAATTTCCCCGTCAGAACATCACCCTCAAGTAAACCCTCTGTATGAAATTGATATCGAATCCTGACTTCCTCGCCCTCAAACTGTGGGGTAAGACACTCCATGCGCTGGTCAGACGTTTCAACCGTTCCCCGCATCGGCACGTGATTTGCACTGGTAATGATAAAGTCTCCCGTGTAGTCCTTCCCCTCAAGAACCTCAATCTCAATCTTATCCGTTGAAAGTTCAAGAAGCGGTCTGGCATATTCAAATTTCCCCCTTGCCAGTTGTTGTATCCGTTTCCGCAAATCCACACCTGCTTTTACTTTTTATTTGCTTTTTTCCAAGCAATGGCTATAATAGATTATAAACTAATTTGGAGGAGTAATCAATGATAAAACACAAAGACCATTTTCACGGAAGTGATTTGGAAAAAATAGAAGAAATCTACGGCATCCGTAAAGAAGAAATTGTCAGTTTTTCCGCAAATGTGAATCCCCTGGGCGTCTCCCCTCTGCTTCGCACTGCACTCTCCGAGCAGATTGACGCCATCACCACCTATCCGGACAGAGAATATACTTCCCTGCGCAAATGTATCGCAGGTTATTGCGGTACGGAATACGAAAATGTCATTGTCGGAAACGGCTCCACGGAACTGATTTCCCTGTTCATCCAGATTGAACATCCGAAAAAAGCGATGATTATCGGTCCGACTTATTCCGAATATGAGCGCGAAATTTCACTCGGCGGTGGGACAACCCTCTATTATCCGTTAAAAGAAAAAGACGGCTTCCGGCTTGATGTAGACGATTTTATCGCACATCTCAGTGAAAGCATCGATTTACTCGTCATCTGTAACCCAAACAATCCGACCTCTTCCTGCATCGCCCGGAACGAAATGCGCCACATCTTAGATGCCTGCAAACAGTATGACATCTATGTGATGGTGGATGAGACTTATGTGGAATTTGCAAATAATGCCGACGAAATTTCTGCGATTCCGCTGACCAATTATTACAACAACATCGTCATCCTGCGCGGAACCTCCAAGTTCTTCGCTGCACCGGGGCTCCGTCTCGGCTACGCTGTGACCGGAAACCGCGACCTTATCAAGGCCATCAATACCAGAAAAAATCCCTGGACCATTAACTCTCTTGCCGTTGTTGCCGGAGAGACCATGTTCCGGGATACCGATTATATCAATCAGACACGCACGCTCATTACATCAGAGAGGACAAGAATGTATGACACACTTGCTGCCTCCAATGATTACCGCGTTTATCCGCCGAGTGGAAACTTTATTTTAGCACGCATTCTTCGGGATGATGTGACCTCACAGGATTTATTTGACCGCGCCATCCGTGAGAAGATGATGATTCGGGACTGTTCCACCTTCCCGTTTCTCGACAACAAATATATCCGCTTCTGTATCATGAACCCGGCAGACAATGACCGTTTACTCGCTTGTCTGCTCCGCGATAAATAGGCACTCCAGACAGCCATGCACCCGGAACAGGCGGAAGTTTTCCGTAAACTTCATTGCCTGTTCATAGGTGCTTTTTTTCACCTCTCCAATGCCAACCTGCGGGCAGAAATGCAGCAGGTAGCTCATTCCGTTGTGATAAGCGCGCTCCTTTACGCCGATGGCTTCTAAGCGGCAGGAAACTGCTTCCTGCTTTTCTTTCATCGCACAAAGAAGCTCTCTTAAGCGCTCTTTGTCCGTCTCGTCATAAGAGTTCCGGTAAAGAAACGCATAGTGCTCCGGCGGCTCTTCTTCCTCCCGCAGCAATCCGTACTGATTTTCCGGGTAATTATTTGCCCGCTGCTCATACTGCCACACACCATGAAAGTCAAGTCCACCCCCGCAGAGAAACCGGCTTTTCGCCCGTATTTCCTGACATTTCAATGGCTCGTATCCCAAAAATTCCGCCACCTTTTCTGCAACATCCTCGATTTTCTGCTGCATATTTTTCCATTTGTAGTAATAAAGAGCATTATAATAAGAGGTTCCGGTCCAGTTCAGACCGCACCCCTGTACCAATGCTTCTCCTTCTCTGTTATTTGCTTTCACTGCCCACCAGGCATTTGCATGGGAAAAATACTCATAGGCAAGAATAAAATCCGCTTCCCCGTGCTCCCATCTTCGGATACAGTAGTCCCGGAATCTTTCTGTAACTTCTCCTTCTTTACATTCTCCGTTAAAAAAACGCTCCAGAATCCCGGAGGAAACCGCATAACATGGATTTTCACAAATCTGCTGTACCACGGCAATCATATGCATCAGTTCGTCGTAGGACTCCTCCACTGCCTGTCTTAGTCTTGGAATACTGATTTCTAAAATGTCTCCCGTCGGAACCATCCGCTCCCAGAGACGCCCTTCCTCCCAGAAGCAGAGACAGTCTTCGTCTGATTTTTGGGCAGTTTTGTTCTCCTGTGTCATATCCGCTTCCAAAAGCGCCATCTGACGGCTTATTGTGCCGTCAAACAGTTCTCCCTGCTCGTATTCCCAGATTTTTTGCAGAATGATTTCCAGAAAAATTGCTCCTTCGATTTTTCGCTTCTGCCGTCTCTTTTCCTCAAGCTTTTGCCCTTTCTCCCGCACGCTCTGGATTTCTGCGGCCGCCTGTAATTCCAGCGTCTCTTTCATGCTTTTTTATCCTCGTCTGTTATAGATGCTTGCAGAGCTTTCGGTCGTCATTCCATAACGGTTATAGTTTGCACTGGCAGAATAGATCTGCTTCTCCAGGGTCTGAATCTTCCCCTTTGCATATGTCGTAATCTGCTTTAGGGTGGCCTGCGTCTTCTGTGCAAAGACAGCATCCGCCCCAAATACTGTCTTGATATCCTCCGCCTTTGCATTTTTTAAGGCAGTCTCATCAACAGACAGCGTTCCGTTTTTGCCCTGCGTAATTCCGATTTTTTTCAGGTCACTGCTATACGCACTAAACTCGTTTTGCAGTTTCTTCGCATAATTTTTATCGGCAGTCGTCCAGGCATCATTTAAGCGTCCCATCACAATATTGTAATTATTTACAAAACGGCTCACTTCCTTCTGCGCCTCTGTCCCATCCCCTTCAAAAAGGGATTCGTTCTCCTTGGAGAGAAGCTTTGTAAGCTGTGTATCAAGCCGTTCAGCGGCGTCCTCCATCACCGTATAGCCGTAAGATAATTTCGTGGCAGACGCAATCTGCTGTACCTTTGACGAATCTGTGCTCTGCTGTCTTATCGCGCTTAACGTCTGAAAAAGATTTCCGTACTTGGAACTGCTACTGCTGCTTGTTGTCTTTTTATACTTCTGGATATTGTGTGTGTAAGCTCTTATCTTTGCCAGCCTTGCATTTCTGGCACGTACTAATACCATGCTGTTTCTGTTTGCAATTTTCATACTCATTTCCCCCTGTTTCTAACGTTTTTTCAAAAAAGCAAGATACGCTGCCGCAAAATCATTGTATTTCTGCTTTGACAGCAAAATCACCTCATTGTTTTTTAACGTAATCGATCCAGCATCAAAATTTTTGACTGCTGCCAGATTCACCAGATACCCTCTGTGACACCGGAAAAATTGCGTTCCAAGCTCCTGCTCTAATTCTTCCATTCTGGCATAGTAAGAAATCTCCCCTTCCTTCTGGTGCAGCACAATCTTGCGCGCCATATTTTCTGCATACAAAATCCGCTTTTTTTCAATCTTATGACAGGTACGGTTCACCCGGATAATTAACGGTTCTTTGTCCTTTTCCGCCTGCCGTTCCTGCGCTGCCCGCCTTAACACCTCCTCAAATTTCTGCTCGTCAATCGGTTTTAGCAGATAATAGAACGCCTCCACGTCAAATGCATCGAGCACATGCTCCTGTCCCGCAGATAGAAGAATAATCGCTGCATCCGAATGATTTCTTATTTTACGTGCACGCTCCATTCCGTCAGCCTCCCGAAAGTCGAGGTCTAATATCAGAATTTCCGGTTTTTTCGCACTCTTTAAAAGTTCCATTTCCGAAGAATACAGCTCCACGCGCTCTGTCAGTGTTCTCTCTACCAGTTTTGTCAGTTTTTTCCCAAGAACTGTATCTTCTTCACAAATTGCAACCTGCAACACTCATTTTCCTCCCCGAACCGCATTTCCCATCGCGGCTTTTTCTTCCTATAGACAAAAAGATGGCGTCAGTCTCCCTTGTGTTTTTCAACTCCCTGAAATCTGACGCCATCCTTAGCTTCTATATATATCGGCTAAAAAAATGTTTTTTTTAATTTTTGTAACGAAATGCGCATTTGGTGTAATGAATATCTTTTTATTGCTTATCATCCGCAAGAATTTTATCAATTCTCTGTTGCAATTCATTCATTGCCTCTTCACTGTTAATTCCTCCGACAATCGGCTCTCCGATGATATTTCCGTTTCTATCAACTAACATTGTGGTTGGAAATGCCACGATATCAGATGCAATTTTACCAGCCTCACTTGAAGAATCAAAATAAATGTTGCGATAGGAAGCTCCCTGCTCACTCATAATCTCCTTTGCCTGCGCAATGATATCTGCATCTCCATCAAGCGTCTCCGAATTGATTCCTATGACCGTACCGCCTTTTTCTGCTAAGGACTCATTTAAGCTGTTTAATTCCGGAAGCTCTGCAACACAGGGTGCACAGCCGTTAAACCAGAAGTTTACAACAGTAACCGCATACTGTGAAAAAATGCTCTCATCCACATCATTTCCGTCAAAATCTTTTCCGTTAAATGCCGGAAACTTCTCTGAACCAGTCTCTTCTGCTTCCGTCACGGTCTCATCATTCATCTGCCCCTGCAATTTTGCCATTTCTGTTTCAATCTCTTTAATTCTCTCTGCACCTGTCATTAACGTATTGTATTCCTCATCGGTAACCTCATCTTTCATGCTTTCAATCGTCTCAATCAGCGCATCCACATAATTATAATTTTCATCAGACATTGCCTTGTCCTTGTCCATATTATTAATGACTTTTTCCCAGAGTTCCATGTTCTCTTCCATAATGGCACTTTCTTCTTCCCAGAGTTCGTTCAGACGGTTCTCTGTATCTGCGGAATCTCCAGTCACTTCTGTGCCCGCTGTTTCTGTTGCAGCTGTCTCTGTCTGAGCCTTCTTCTCTTCCTTTGGTGTATTGCCGCATGCTGCGATGTTTAAAGACATTGCTGCGATTAAAATAAGTACGGTTAATTTTTTCATGATAGTTTCTCCTTTTTCTCTTAATTTTTGTCTTTTTTCGTTTCTTTCTGACCGCTGCCAAATCCATAGTGATAGCAGACGGCATTTGTCGGGCACGCCCCGACACATTTTCCACAGCGGATACATTCCGAATGGTTTGGTGTTTTGGTTACATCCACATCCATCTTACAAGCCCTTTTACATTTCCCGCAGGAAACACATTTTTCCCTGTCAACCTTCATCTGCAATAAGGACACATGGTTGCATAATCCGTAAAATGCCCCAAGCGGACACAGCCACTTACAGAACGGACGGTAAAATAAAATGCTTAACACAATGACTACAATCAGAATACACAGTTTCCAGGAAAACAATTTTCCAAGTGCCGCGCGGATTCCTGCACTTGAGAGAGCGAGTGGAATTGCACCCTCTAAAACTCCCTGCGGACAGAGATATTTACAATAGAACGGGTCTCCCATTCCAAGTGCGTTTGTCACAAGGATTGGAAGCAGCACGACCATTACCACAAGCACAACGTATTTTAAATACCGGAGTGGTTTTAGCTTTTCCGTCGAAAATTTCTTGCCCGGTATTTTATGTAACAGCTCCTGAAACCATCCAAACGGACATAAGAAGCCGCAGATAAACCGTCCGAGCAGCACCCCAAGCAGAATTAAAAATCCCGTAATATAATAGGAAAATTTAAACTTTGAGGAACCGACGACTGCCTGAAAGGCTCCAATCGGGCACGATCCTGCCGCACCCGGACAGGAATAGCAGTTTAACCCCGGAACACAGACATTTTTTCCTTTTCCGCGATAAATCTCACCTTTCATAAAATTAGGCAGATGGATGTTCGTAAGCAGGGTTGCCACTGCCTGTATCCATCCCCTGCAGCGGGCTAACAGGTGAGAGAACGTATGTTTCTTATCCAATTCCAATACACTCCAGACAAATTCTGACTGCCTTTGTGAAGACCGTTGCAACCTCGCCCCGCTGCGCACCCACTCCAATCATCACAACGCCTGCTGCTAACAGAATCATCTGTATGACAGCCTTTCGATTTAATATGATTTTCTTCAAAACGTACCTTCCTTTCCTTTCGATAGACCCATTCTACCGCATAGGAGATAAAATCTCTGTTAAGATTTCCATTTTTACACAAAATTTATCCGGATATGTTATACTACAGAAAAACACTTTTAGAAAGGAAGTTTCTTTGTATGAGACTGTTGATTATAGAAGACGAAAAAGAACTCTGCGACACGATTGCCAAAAGCCTGCACCAGAGCGGCTATGAGACAGACACCTGTTATGACGGGGAAGAGGCACTGTCCATTCTTAGCAGTGAGCGCTATGACCTTGTGATTCTTGATTTGAATCTCCCGGGTGCAGACGGCATGACCATTTTAAAAACACTTCGCAGGGAAGATGAAGAGACGAAAGTTCTCATTTTATCCGCACGGAGTCAGATTGCGGACAAGGTAGAGGGGCTTGACGCCGGGGCAAACGATTACCTTGAAAAACCGTTTCATTTGCAGGAGCTTGCGGCAAGAGTCCGGAGCTTAACACGCCGCAGTTTCATTCAGAACGACATTTGCCTTACTTGTGGAGACATCCGGTTTGACACACGCTCCCGTGTGGCAAGCGTGCATGACACACCGGTTTCTTTAACCCGCAAGGAGAACGGAATTTTGGAATATCTGCTTCTGCACCAGGGACGCCCTGTCAGCCAGGAAGAGCTTATCGAACATGTCTGGGACAGCAGTGTCGACGCGTTCAGCAATTCCATCCGCGTACATATCTCCTCCCTGCGCAAAAAACTAAAGGCGGCACTGGGTTATGATCCCATCCGCAACAAAATCGGGGAGGGGTACCAGATTGGAGGTACTGCCCTATGAAAAAAATTTCCCTGCAATGGCGGCTCACACTGATGACTTCCCTGCTCATCGCCGCCACCTGTATTATTTTAAATGTCCTGCTCTACCACAATGGAATTTTTTATATGGATTCCCTGACAGATTCCGTTCTTAGTTCCGTGGACAATACGTCCGACTCCGGGGATGCGGTACAGAAACTCTATATCAATATTTCACCTGAAAACTGGGAGGATTTTGTCTCCGATTTTTCCATCCAGCTCGTAGACACCAAGCATGGCTATGGCATCAACGGCTGGCTCATCACGGCAATCGTTACGGTTATCAGTGGTATGATTACCTATTTTATCAGCGGTCGTGCCCTAAAACCGCTACATGACTTTTCTGCCCAGGTAGAAAAGATACAGGCACAGAATCTGACCGAATGTGAAATCACAGGACACAATATTCCGGAATTTGAACAGCTCCGCCGTTCCTTTAACCAGATGTTAAAACGTCTCTCCAACGCCTTCGAGAGACAGCGGCAGTTTACCGGAAATGCCGCACACGAGTTCCGTACCCCACTCGCACTGATGCAGGCAAAGCTTGACCTGTATGCAAACAGCACTCACCCCACAGATGACCCCGGGACGGTTGAGACACTCGCCATGATGCAGACACAGACCGAGCGCCTGTCCCGTCTGGTAAAAATCTTACTTGAGATGAGCGAGCTTGAAACGATTCCAAGAACCGACCGGATTGCACTATCTCCGTTAATCGAGGAAGTATTGGCAGACCTATCTCCGCTGGCAGAAAAACGGGGCATCACCCTGCTTCAGCCCGCAGAGCCGGATATCACCATCTGTGGAAGTGATATTTTAATCTATCAGGTCGTATTTAACCTGACCGAAAATGCCGTGCGCTATAACTGCGAAAACGGCAGCGTAACCATCACTGCCGCAAAGCGTGGAAAAGATGCCGTCATCACAGTTTCCGACACCGGTCCCGGCATCAGTGAGGAATTTCGTGAAAGTGTCTTTGAACCATTCTTCCGCGTAGACAAATCCCGCAGCCGCTCTCTCGGCGGCGTCGGACTCGGTCTCGCCCTTGTGCATGAAATCACTACCCTGCACGGCGGAACCGTACAGATTACCGAAAGTTCCGAAAACGGCACCGTCTTTGAGGTCTGTCTGCCGCTCGCTGTATAAAACCCACTTACACATCTGTGCATATAAAAAGGAATCCTCCACACGGAAGATTCCTTTTTTCTGTCTTGTATTAAAGCGCACCCAAAGGCTTTAGCGCTTTACAAAATATTCCTCATACCATACCAGGAAGGTATAGACCGTCCATACTCTTCTGGAATAATTTCCCTGATTTTTGTGTGCCTTCTCTAAGATTTTGTCAAGGTAATCGGTCTTAAAATACTTCTTTGCCGCCTCTGAGTGGAACTGCTCTTTTACGATATTGTAATACTTATCCTCGGTCAGCCATACCTTAATCGGGGTTGGGAAGCCCAATTTCTTTTTCTTTGCGGTGCGCTCCGGCAATACCTTAAGTGCTGCCTCACGAAAAGCACGCTTTGTGGTCTCCCCGCTCACTCTTGCCTCAAGCGGAAGGGATGCTGCCACCTTCATGACCTCTTTATCGAGATACGGTACACGGATTTCCAGAGAATTTGCCATTCCCATCTTATCCGCTTTCTGTAAGATATCTCCGACTAACCAGAAGTTTAAGTCGATAAACTGCATCTTGTTTACCGGGTCTTTGTCCTTCACCTGTGCATAGTACGGTGCAGTAAGCTCCATTGCAGAAGATATCACCGGTGCCTTTAACACCTTCTTTTTCTCACGCTCTGCAAAAATATTGGCGTTACCGATATAACGCTCTTCTAAGCTCTTGGAGTGACGAATCAAGAAGTTTGCGCCCTTTACATCCGGGAAATGCTCTGCCACTTTTGCAAGCCCCTTTCGAATCCAGAGCGGTACACGGTTAAATCCGGTATACTCAAGCGGCTCACGATAAATGTTGTAACCGCCGAACAGCTCGTCTGCTCCCTCTCCGGAAAATACAACCTTCACATATTTGGATGCTTCCTTTGCCAGGAAGTAAAGCGGTACGATGGACGGATCTGCCACGGGCATATCCATGTGATACTGGATGGTTCCAAACGCATCCCAGTACTCCTCCGGCGTAATCACCTTGCTGTGGTTGGTGATTCCAATCTCCTCGGAAAGCTCCTTCGCATAGGAAATCTCATTATAACCGTTGTTGTCAAATCCAACGGTAAAGGTCTTGTCTACCTTGGACATGCAGGCAAGGAAGCTGGAATCCACACCACTGGAGAGGTAAGAACCAACCTCTACATCTGCAATCTTATGGAAGGAAACGGACTCTTCCATTACTTTTGTAATTTCTTCTACACACTGCTCGTAGGTCTTGCTCTCATCCGGCTTAAATTCCGGCTGCCAGTAACGCTTTACCTCTACCTTGCCATTCTCATAAGTAAGGAAATGTGCCGGCGGAAGTGCATAGACATCCTTGAAAAACGTGCTGCTTCCCGGTACGAACTGGAAGGAAAGATAATGCTCAAGCATTTCCTCATTCAATTCCTTGTGAAAGCCCGGATGTTCCAAAAATGCCTTGGTCTCTGAGCCAAACAGGAAGGTATCGCCCATTTTCGCATAATACATCGGCTTGATTCCAAAGAAATCTCTTGCGATAAACAGCTTCTTTTTCTTTACATCCCAGATACAGAATGCGAACATTCCTCTCAACTTGTCTAAAAGCTGCTCTCCGTACTTCTCATATCCGTGAATCAGTACTTCGCTGTCCGTATGAGTCGTAAAAACGTGACCGTCTGCAATCAGCTCCTCGCGCAGTCCCTGATAATTATAAATTTCTCCATTAAATAACAATACCAGGCTTCTGTCCTCGTTGTATAACGGCTGACTGCCGTCTGCAAGGTCAATAATGCTCAATCGTCTGAATCCAAGTGCCGCATCCTCATCAATGTATGTTCCCTCGCTGTCCGGTCCACGGTGTACGATGGTCTGTAGCATCGCTTTTAAAATCGCCTGTTTATTTTCATTTCTATCTACAAATCCTGCAAATCCACACATATTCTATCTTCCAATCTTTTCTTTCCATTTTGTTATGCCAACGTGGACATTATATAACATTTCCGATGGTTATGACAATAAAATTTTCTATTAAATCGTCAAAAGGACAGAACCCCCTTTAAAGATTCTGCCCCTTTGCATCTTTTCTTATCGAATGATACGATTTATTTGCTCAAATATTCATCAATTCCCTTTGCAGCTGCCTTTCCTGCACCCATCGCAAGAATAACCGTTGCGGCACCGGTTACTGCGTCACCGCCTGCAAACACGCCAGCCTTGGAGGTTGCACCGTTTGCCTCCTCCGCCACGATACATTTTCTGCGGTTAATCTCAAGTCCCTTCGTTGTTGAGGAAATGAGTGGGTTCGGAGAGGTTCCAAGTGACATGATAACGGTATCTGCCTCCATCTCGTACTCGGAGCCAGGAATCTCAACCGGACTTCTTCTTCCGGACGCATCCGGCTCGCCAAGCTCCATCTTGATAATCTTAGCACCCTTGACACAGCCGTTCTCATCCACGAGCAGTTCTACCGGATTCTGCAATAAGTCAAAGATAATGCCCTCTTCTTTTGCATGATGCACTTCTTCTTTTCTTGCCGGAAGCTCCTCCTCACCACGGCGGTATACGATATGTACCTCCGCTCCGAGACGCTTTGCAGTTCTTGCGGCATCCATTGCCACATTTCCACCGCCGACTACGATCACTTTCTTTCCTGCGTGAATCGGGGTGTCATAATCCTCTAAGAATGCCTTCATCAGGTTATTTCTGGTTAAAAACTCATTGGCAGAGAAAACGCCCATTGCCTGTTCGCCCGGAATTCCCATAAATCTTGGAAGTCCTGCACCGGAACCGATAAAGACTGCCTCAAAACCTTCCTCTTCCATCAGCTCGTCAATGGTGACGGATTTTCCAATTACTACGTTCGTCTCAATCTTGACACCGAGTGACTTTACATTCTCCACCTCGGCAGCAACAACCTTCTGTTTCGGGAGACGGAACTCCGGAATACCGTAAATTAATACACCGCCTGCCTCATGCAGTGCCTCAAAAATAGTTACATCATAGCCAAGCTTTGCCAGATCACCGGCACAGGTAAGTCCTGCCGGACCGGAACCGATTACGGCTACCTTGTGTCCATTCTTCTTCTCGGCTGCCTTTGGCTTGATTCCGTGCTCTCTTGCCCAGTCTGCCACAAAACGCTCAAGCTTTCCGATTGCAACCGGCTCACCTTTGATTCCGCGGATACATTTTCCCTCACACTGGCTCTCCTGTGGGCAGACACGTCCACATACCGCCGGAAGTGCGGAAGACTCGCTGATAACCTGATATGCGGCCTCAAAATTGCCTTCCTTTACCTGTGCAATAAATGCCGGAATGTTGATTGAAACCGGACAGCCCTTCATACACTGGGCATTTTTACAATTTAAGCAGCGGGCAGCTTCTGCCTTTGCCTCTTCTTCATTATATCCAAAACAAACTTCTTCAAAGTTCGCAGCACGCACCTGCGGGTCCTGCTCACGAACCGGTACTCTTGTCATCACGTCCATGTTCTATCCAAACCTTTCTGAAATTCAATTCTCTGTTTTTACCGTTGCTCCTATGCGTTGCAGTTACCACAGCCGCCGTGATGGGTGGCGCCCTCTTTAAGTTTTAACAGTGCACGTCCCTCTTCGGTCTTATACTGCTGCTGACGTTTCATCGCCTGGTCAAAGTCTACCAGATGTCCGTCAAATTCCGGTCCGTCCACGCAGGCAAATTTTACCTGGTCGCCGACTACCAGACGGCAGGCTCCGCACATTCCGGTTCCATCCACCATAATCGGGTTCATGGATACAACGGTCGGGATTCCAAGTTCTTTTGTCAGTTTGCAGACAAATTTCATCATAATCATCGGTCCGATTGCAACGCAATGGTCATAGCGCTTACCCTCATCGTAAAGTGCCTGAAGCTGGTTAGTTCCCATTCCGTGAAAACCATAGGAACCGTCATCTGTCGTTACATACAGATTGCCGGCAACTTTGCGCATCTCTTCCACCAGAATCAGTAAATCTTTGGTCTTAGAGCCCATGATGACATCACAGGCTACCCCGTGCTCATGCAGCCATTTTACCTGCGGATATACCGGAGCTGTTCCGACTCCACCCGCAACAAACAGAATCTTTTTCTTTTTTAATTCTTCAATATCTTCATGTACCAGTTCGGATTCACAGCCAAGCGGTCCTACAAAATCTTTAAAAGCATCTCCTGCCTCAAGCTCTGTCATACGCTCTGTGGAGGCACCGACACTCTGGAATACGATGGTAATCGTTCCTGCTTCTCTGTCGTAATCACAGATAGTAAGCGGAATACGCTCTCCCTCTTCATCTATTTTAACAATTACAAACTGTCCCGGTTCACAGTACTGTGCAACACGGGGAGCTTTGACATCCATAAGGTAAATCTTATCCGCCAGCTTCTCTTTTCTTACAATTGGATACATCATTTTCCTCCTGTTTCTAATCCCTGTTATCACGGTTTTTTGGGTGCCGCATGCAGACAGCATCCTGTTTCCACACCGTGTCATAAAACATACACTTTATCATAATAAAGCATCCATCCGAAAATTTCAATGTCTTTTCCCACATTTTTCGCTATTTCCTGCATGAATTTTCATCTTTCTCCTGTATAAGGGCTGATTTTATGTTATAATCAAACAGGAATTTGTAATATTTTTACAGTTAAAGGAGGAATTCCCAATGTACGAATTTACGCAGGATTGTCTGATTGGCGTTCCGGAGATTGACGAGGAACACCGCCAGTTATTTCAGATGCTTAACGAGGCATTTTCCCTTTTAGGCGACCCGTCAAACACTACAATTATCATCAAAAATCTGATTCCGGCATTGAAAAACTATGCTGCAACCCATTTTACACATGAAGAGGCATATATGGAGCAGATAAAGGATCCTGAGCTTTCTCTTCAGAAAAAAGAGCACGCTGCGTTTGTCGCAAAAATTAACAATATCGAGCTTTCTTCCGATACTTCCGAGCAGACTCTGCGCGATTTGTTAGAGTTTTTAACCCGCTGGCTGTATCATCACATTCTCGGAAGCGACATGATGATTGGGCAGATTGCTCCGGATTCTGACGCAGAGGCAGCGTCAGACCCATTTGCATTCACCGATAAGTATCTGACCGGCATCACGCTCATTGATACCGAGCACGCGAAGCTTTTTGAACTGATTCGCGATGTCAACGATGTTATCCATAACGACACGCTCCACGACAAGTACGATGAAATCATGCGTCTTCTTGCCGGGCTTCGCAACTACACGGAAGAACACTTCCATGACGAGGAAGAATATATGGAATCCATCGGATATCCGGGCTTAGACGCACAGCGCCGCGCACACTCCGCTTTCGTGGAAAAGCTTGTCGGCATCGACTTATCCGAGCTTGATTTTATCGATGACAACCAGGATGCCTACCTGTCTGAGCTGATTAACTATCTTTTGGACTGGCTTTCAAACCACATCTTAAAATCAGACTTGCAGATTGCCGCTTTCAAGCAGCAGTAACTTCCTATAAATCCAAAAAGCCGCGCATTTTCCTGCGCGGCTTTTGCTGTGAAAGTCCCTAAAACGGTATTCTTTTTTATGAGAAATATACAAGCTCATCTTCCGGTTTTTCTGCCGGCTCGATGGAAACCGGATAAAGTACCGGTCCCTTTCCTTTGTACTCTTTTGCAAATTCAATGTGAACTTCTGCGGTAATTGTAATCCAGGATTTGTGCGGAATCTTATCCTCATCCGGATATTTGCACTTAAAGCCGATGAATGTCACGTCCTCAACGCAGCAGGTCATCGCAAAGCGTCCCGGTACAAATACGCCCTTCTTTAACTTATCCGGATTGTATACAAGCGCAAGGAATTTCACTTTCTTTCCCTCGTACTTCTTTGGATTGTCCATGCAATCCATGTACCAGATGGCGTAATCCGCATCGGAGATATCGAGTTCATCCGCCGTAATGTCAAACGGAAGCTCCTCCTCTCTCTCGTCAAGGGTTCCGTCTGTACGCTCATAGACAAGCTGTGCCTTGCGGTTTAACGCCTTTACATTCCGGCGGAACTTGCCCTTGTCCGTGCTGTCGTCGCACCGGTTAAAGATGACAACGTCTGCCTGGAACAGCTGCTCCATAATCATGGCGCGCATATTCTGCAAATACATTTCAAATGTAGTCGCATCCACCGTTGCGAGGGACTGGACAATCACCCAGCCCTTCGGCAAATCCATCTCCATGAGGACATCCATTCCCCAGGTTCCATTGTATTCAATAAATACCTGATCCGGCAGATAAGAAAGATTGAGATTGTTTAAAAATTCTGCGGTAAAATCCTCTTCCTTTTCTACCATCACAACCTTTGTTTTTATCTTATCCAACTCTGCTGCATCGTACTCGACGTCGCCGTCCTCGCAGCAGATGATAAGGCTCTTGCCCTGCTCAGCAAATCCGTTCTCTACAAGGGTCTCCTTAATCAGGGTCGTCTTACCGCTGTCCATAAAACCGGTAAATAAATATACTGGTATTTCCTGCATTGTCTGTCAGATCCTTTCTATATCCATTAAGCAATTTCAAATAATTCTTCCAAACGGTGCTCGTCGATATCCGTTCCGATTACGCAGAGTCTTCCGGTATAATCCGGCTCTCCGTCTCTGAGCTCATACTCGCCCGGAACCATATCAAAATAAATCCAGGAACCGTTTACATCCTCTACCATGCCCTTTGCACGCAGAACCGTACCGTAATCATCGGTCTCGCACAATGTCTTTAAGATATCTTCCACTTTCTCTCTGGTGTACTTGTGCGGTGTCTCCTTGCCCCAGCTTGTAAACACTTCATCTGCATGATGGTGATGATGATGTTCGTGTTCGTGGTCATGGCAGCCACAGGTGCAGCCCTCTCCATGCTCGTGATGATGCTCGTGCTCCTCATGCTCATGGTCGTGGTCTTCATGGTCATGGTCGTGATGATGCCCGTGCTCCTCATGCTCATGGTCATGGTCGTGATGATGCTCGTGCTCCTCATGCTCATGCTCGTGATGATGCTCATGCTCTTCCTCGTCACGTCTGTGCTGTTCCTCTGCCAAAACCTTCATCTCCAAGGAGTCCTGTCCCTCTACTACTTTGAGAATCTGCTCTCCCTTGATGGAATCCCACGGAGTCGTAATCACGGCTGCCTTCGGATTTAATTCCTGAATCTGTTTTACACAGAATTCAAGCTGCTCCGGTGTTGCATTCTGGGTTCTGCTCAACACAACAGTTGTTGCATATTCAATCTGGTTGTTGAAAAACTCACCAAATGCCTTCATCTGCTTGCTTGCTTTCAATGCATTTACAACTGTAATTAATCCGTTTAATTTCACATCTTCTTCTTTTTCAATGTCAATGACAGACTTCATGACATCGGAAAGTTTTCCGACACCGGACGGCTCGATTAAGATACGGTCCGGATGATATTTGTCGATGACCTCATGAAGGTTCCTGCCGAAATCTCCGACTAAGGAACAGCAGATACAGCCGGAATTCATCTCTGTAATCTGGATTCCTGCATCCTTTAAGAATCCACCATCGATACCAACCTCTCCGAACTCGTTCTCAATGAGTACAATCTGCTCTCCTGCAAATACCTCATCAATCATCTTTTTAATGAATGTTGTCTTTCCTGCTCCAAGGAACCCGGAAATAATGTCAATCTTTGTCATGATTCTTACTCCTTCCATTTATAAACGCCCCTGCCCGAAAAAGTTTCCTGGACATGGTTCTATTGTTATGTGCCCAAATCACGTCTATTCTACTCTGTTTTTCCATGATTTGCAAATAATACCGGCAAATTTCATAAAAATTTCAGTTTATTTTCTATTTGTGAAACTGCATATTGTAAAGTTTTTCATAAACGCCGCCCTGGCGTAACAGTTCTTCATGTGTTCCCTCTTCCGCAATCCCATCCTCGGTCAGCACCAGAATCTTTTCAGCATTCTTAATTGTAGAAAGGCGGTGCGCAATTACAAATGTGGTTCTATTCTTTGCAAGCCGCTCTAAAGAATCCTGTACGACCTTCTCGCTCTCATTGTCAAGTGCAGAAGTTGCCTCATCAAAAATCAGAATCGGCGGGTTTTTCAAAAAGACTCTTGCAATGGAAATCCGCTGCTTCTGTCCTCCTGAGAGCTTGATTCCACGCTGTCCAATATCGGTTTCATAGCCATTTGGCAGTGACATAATAAACTCGTGTGCATTGGCATTTTTTGCCGCCTCTATCACCTCTTCCCGGGTGGCATCCGGTCTGCCGTAGAGAATATTGTCATACACCGTTCCCACAAAAAGATAGACATCCTGCTGTACGATTCCGATATGGTCTCTTAAGCTCTTTAACGTTACATCCCGGACATCCATTCCGTCGATGCGCACCGCACCTTCACTCACGTCATAAAATCTTGGAATCAGGGAGCACAGCGTACTTTTTCCTGCCCCGGAAGGTCCCACAAGCGCCATGTAAGCGCCCGCATCCACCTCCATATTGACGTGGCTTAATACCTTTTCAGAATTCTCCTCGTAGCGGAAGGAAACATCCTCAAATGTAATATTTCCCTTTACATCGGAAAGTTCCACTGCGTTCTCTTTGTCGACAATGTCCGGCTCTATGTCCATAATCTCACGGAAACGTTCAAACCCGGAATATCCGTTCTGAAACTGCTCCATAAAATCAATCAGCGTGCGCACCGGCTCTGTAAATACGCCAATGTAAAGCAAAAAGGTCACAAGGTCCGGTATCGTAACGCTTCCTTTCGCAATCAAAATGGCACCCGCTAAAATGACGTTCACCTGAATTAAGGTCGTAAACGTCGCAAGCCCTGCGGAAAAGCTTCCCATATAATGGTAACTGTTCTTCTTTGCCTCTAAGAATCCTTCGTTTCCCTGCCGGAACTTTGCGTTTTCAATTTCCTCATTTGCAAACGACTTTACAACACGGATTCCGGAGAGATTGTCCTCAATCTGCGCATTGATTTCTGCAATTTTGACCCGGTTCTGCCGGAATGCACGACGCATCTTTCCATTCAGAAAATACGCAAACAGAAACATCACTGGGAGCACTGCAAATGCGGCAAGCGCTAACAGCGGATTAATGTTGACTAAGATGACAAGTACCCCTAAGATTTTGACCACGGACAAAATAATATTTTCCGGTCCGTGATGCAAAAGTTCCGAAATATCAAACAAATCCGTCGTAATACGCGACATGAGCTGTCCGACCTTCTGGTTATCATAGAACGAAAAGGAAAGCTTCTGATAATGTCCGAAGATTTCCGCTCTCATATCATATTCCATCTTTGCACCCATGACGTGTCCGTAATTGGAGATAAAATACCGGCTGTAGCAGTCTATCGCAAGCAAGACCGCAAGCAAGACCGCAAGGACGCCGATCTTTCCAAATATCTCCTCCGCCGTCAGATACACTAACGTATTGGTCACAAAACGCACGATTAACGGCAGAATTAACGCCACCGCAGCGCACAGCGTTGCAAAAAACATATCCGCCCAGAAGATGCCGCGATATGGTTTATAATAAGAAATCATTTTCTTTAGATTCTTACGCATTTTCCCTGTCTCCTCCTCTTTTTTCAAACACTTCCCCTATTTTATCTGTTTCCGGTGAAAAGTCAAGCCGGATATGCTATACTTTAAGCAGAAAAACTTGCACCGCGGGCACACAACCGGTGCGGAAATGAGGGAACGATGAATCCAAAACAGGCACATTATGAAACACTTGCAAAAACCGTTTTAAAAAATCTCGAAAAGCGAAACATCACAGGCTGCTACTGCGCCACCAGCGAGGATGCAAGGAAGGAAGTCGCATCCTTTCTCTCAATTGACACAAGCGTCTCCTTCGGTGGTTCCATGACACTTGAAGAAAGCGGTGTCTTAGACCTTTTAAGACAGGATGACTCCATCCATCTGATTGACCGTGCAAAAGCAAAAACGCCAGAGGAAACCGCGCAGATGTACCACGCTGCACTCTCCTGCGACCTCTATCTGATGAGCACCAACGCCATCGCCGCAGACGGAACGCTTGTAAACATCGACGGCACCGGAAACCGCGTCGCCGCATTGATCTATGGACCTTCCAAAGTTCTGATTCTTGCCGGCATGAATAAGGTTGTTCCTTCCGCCGAAGAGGCATTGAGCCGCGTCCATCATACCGCCACCCCGATGAACTGCAAGCGTCTTGACAAAAAAACGCCCTGCGCCGTCACCGGCGTCTGCGCAGACTGTCTTTCACCGGACTGCATTTGTAATCAGGTTGTCTTTACCAGAAGAAGTGCCATCCCCGGCAGAATCCATGTCATATTAATCGGGGAAGAGCTGGGATACTAAAAAAATCTCCGGCTCAAAAATTTCAATATTCCAAAAACTTCGACAAGAAAACACCGACATCACAAAAACTCTGCTGCCGGTGTTTTCTCAATTCTATGAATCTTTTCTTTTCTCAAAATATTTCTTTGTCTCTGCAACCACCACACCGTTTAGTGCCACAAGTGCCACCAGGTTTGGCAGTGCCATCAGTCCATTAAAAATATCTGCAATCGTCCAGACTGCGGACACCGTCATAAACGGACCAATAAATACAGCGATGATATAAAGCCAGCGGTATCCTTTTAATACGCCCGGCTTATTGCCGAC